>Ga0268262_10001281_pt1 | contig 31530 bp, 32 predicted proteins | sample TergutNc150P3_FD_190354 | JGI IMG/M metagenome (GOLD analysis project Ga0268262, IMG submission 190354) | Nasutitermes corniger P3 segment gut microbial community from laboratory colony in Florida, USA - Nc150 P3 (SPAdes) (version 2) | ecosystem: Host-associated > Arthropoda: Insects >... | reverse complement strand
TTGGAAAGACCACTACGGTAATTATCCGTGGATGGTAAAAATTACTCCAACTAAACAAAACTGTCTCGTAAAAACATCTGCTATAGACTGTTTTCAAATCCGAAGCGTATCTGTTGAGCGATTTTTAGACTTTGTAGGCTCTGTAGAATCAGAAATCATTGCCTATACCCAGGAAGCCATTACAAAGGTAATCGGAACATAGACCACGGGGGTAAATCATGAAATCAATAACCAAAAAACTTTGGTTTAACACCAAAAAGCCGCGGGAATTTATCAATATAACCGGCGAGGTGGATTCCCTGCTGCGGGAATCGGGGATACAGGAAGGGCTGTGTCTGTTTAGGGCGGTTTTTTCGCTCATTGGGATTATTTTATCACGCTCATGGCGACAGTTGCAAGGGTGAAAGGGGGGAATAGGGAGATTGCCAGTACCAAAAAGCCATGTTACTATTAAATATGGTTATAAATGTACCCAAAATAGATACTATTGTTTCCATTATTGTCTCTATTGCGTCCCCTGACCAGATTATTCTTTTCGGTTCGTATGCTCGGGGTGATAATACCGATAAAAGCGATATTGATTTGCTCATTCTCAAGAAGGGCTTAAAGAGGGGCGGTGATATTATTGATGCTATTTATAGGGCTTTTTTTGATCATACAATAGGAATTGCAGTTGATTTGCTTGCCATAGACTATGATCGGTATTTGGAATTAAGTAATGAGATTGGTTATGTATATAAAACAATAAAAAAAGAAGGGAAAGTTATTTATGGCTCGTTATGAAGAATGGATTGAACGGGCAAAGAGCAGCCTTGAATTTGCACAATTAAAAAGCGATAAACGCATTTATTATGAGGATTTTTGTTTCCAGTTACAGCAAGCCGTTGAGAAGGCAACAAAAGGGCTTCTCATTTATTTTAAGGTTGAGCCTGAATTTACGCACAATATTGAAAAACTGTTAGAACAACTGAAACCGCTTACCGATATTCCTGAAAATATTATAAAAGCAACGGCTTTGACAAAGTATGCGGTTTTTACAAGGTATCCCGGCGAATTTGATGCGGTAACCAAAGATGAATATGAGGCAAGCGTAAAAACAGCGCAAGAATGTCTGGATTGGGTGGAACAGACAATTAAAGAAATTGAAAATAAAAAAGACAAAATTACATAAAACAAGGGGGGAGTAAATCATGAAATCAATAACCAAAGAACTTTGGTTTAACACCAAAAAACCGCGGGAATTTATCAATATAACCGGCGAGGTGGATTCCCTGCTGCGGGAATCGGGGATACAGGAAGGGCTGTGCCTGGTAAACGCCATGCACATTACCGCCAGTGTTTTTATCAATGATGACGAATCCGGCCTTCATCACGACTTTGACGTATGGCTGGAAAAACTTGCCCCCCATGAGCCGGTTGCGTCTTATCATCACAACACCGGCGAAGTAAACGCCGATGCCCACTTAAAACGGCAAATCATGGGCCGTGAAGTTGTTGTCGCCGTTACCGGCGGCAAACTCCACTTTGGCCCTTGGGAGCAGATTTTCTACGGCGAATTTGACGGCCAGCGAAGGAAGCGAGTGCTGGTAAAGATCATCGGGGACTAACAGAAGTGCCCCGGCAAGGGGCATAAGCAAAACTACCTATCCCTATTTGGCGTACATCGAAGCAAAATCGCTGACATATAATGGATAGTTCAGAACCCCGCTGTATGCGCCGGCGCGGAATGCCTTAAAGACCAGGATGTCCTGAATATACACGCTGGCGGCGTTATCTGAAATTATACGCTGGGCTTCTTTGTACAGGGCAATGCGCTTGTTTTCATCGGTTTCGGCAAGAATCGTGTTGTATATCCGGTCAAAACCGGCGTTGTTAAAATTGATAAAATTGTTGTTGTTCTCCGAATGGTAACGAAAAAGAAAACCTTTGGGCGCGACAATGGGGCTGTCCACGGAAATAATCGTCGCCTGATACTTGCGCCCATGGTATACATCGGAAAGCCAGGTAGGCCAGTCAACCAACCGTATGCTGGTATTGATTCCCGCTTTTATAAGCTGGCCCGCAATCACCTGGGCGGTATCAATATGCATGGTGTAATTTGAAGGAACGGTGATTTCCAGGGAAAATTTCTGTCCGCCTTCCCCGTAACCCGCTTCGGAAAGCAGCGAGCGGGCTTTCTCATAATTAACCGGGTAGGGATCGGCCAGCGATTGCTCATAATACACCGCAAGCCCCGGTATCAGCGGACTGCCCGACGGTTTGCCTTTGCCGTAAAAAGCCGTGTCAATAATTTCCTGAATATCAACGCTGTAGTTAATGGCCTGCCGCACACGAATGTCATTAAGAGGCGGCGCCGCGTTGTTCAAGGCAAGCAAGTGAACCATAGCGGAGTAGCCGGACACTATATCAAAATGTCCGGGAGTAAGCTGCTGAACCAAAGCGCCGGTAAGCTCCGCCCCGTCAATGCTGTCCCCGTACAGGCCGAGGATAAGCGCGTCGGAATCGGCAAAAAACACTATCGTTATTTTCTCCAGGCTGGGTACATTGTCCTTCCAATATTGCGCAAATTTTTTTAACACTAATGACTGCTGAACAGTGTAACTTTCAATAAAATACGGTCCCGTGCCTACGGCTTTTTTATCGCGGTCAGTACTGCCGGCCCTGACTATGCCGGCGGTCAGGTAAGGGAGAAATTCCGGATCGGGGTATTTAAGGATCACATTGACGCCGTAGTCCCCGTCAGTTTCAATTTTTTCAATGGCGTTAAGACCGATAAAACCCGCGGCAACCGCGGTATCAAGCGAAAACTTTACATCGGCTGAAGTGAGGGGGGAACCGTCATGGAAGCGCACATTTTTCCGCAGCGTAAAACGGTACGCGCGTCCCGCCTCATCTACCGTATGCGATTCGGCGATACAGGGCGCAAGCCTGCCCTCGGTATCGGGTTTTACCAGTCCCTCAAAAACATTAAAGAGTATGCTTTTGCCGTCCGCCGTATTGGAAGGATTCAAAGGGTCAAGGGTAGCCGGTTCGGTAGTATAACCGTAACGCAGTTCTGTCGCCGTTCCCGATGATTGCGCCTTTGATCCTTTTCGGGAACAGGATGTAATTAAAAACAACATGACCGGCGCCATGAGCAGCGCGGTCAGCGCGAAAAAAAATGACGAAGCGCGTAATGTCTTGTTCTGTTGCATGGCTGTATGTTACATGAAAAGCAGAAGAAATACAAGGATTCACACAAAGAACACGAAGAAAGAGAAGAACACAAAGAGGAATCAGAAGGGGTTTGTCTGTTATCTTATCGTGAAATTATCAAGTTCAGATTACTTACAACAACCCTCTTTTTTCCTCCTTCGTGATCTTTGTCCCTTTGTGATCTTTGTGTGAGTCTTCTGGTATTCAGGCGTTAGTCGCCGTTAAGCGATTGCAGAACAGTATCCCGGTTATGCAGGGCGAGGGCAAAATCAGGTTTAATGGTAATTGCTTTGGAAAAATCCGCAATGGCGCGGTTGTCATCATGCTGCGCGTACCATGAGCTGCCCCGCCGGTTCCATGCCGCAAAGTTTTCCGGTTCAAGGGTGATAAGCAGGGTGCAGTCATCTATGGCTTTACCGTAATCGCCTGACTGATAATAGGCGCGGGAACGATTTGCCAGAGCATCGGCGTAACCGGGCTTAAGACGCAATGCCTGAGTAAAATCCGCAATGGCTTTTTCTGTCTCGCCGCGTCCGGCGTAAATAAAGCCGCGGTAATTGTACAGTTCCGCCCTGTTGGTTTTAAGATTGATAGCGCGGGTATAATCTTCAATAGCGCGGCCCGTCTCGCCGGTTTTCAGCCAGGCGTTGCCCCGGCCTTCCAGCGCGTCGGCATTATCCGGCTTGAGGGCGATTGAGCGGTTGTATTCGGCAAGAGCCTCCCGGTAATTGCCTTCGCGGTACCATTTTTCCGCCGTAAAAAAGGATATAAGGTGCTGTTCCACGCCCATCTGCCGCAAAACCGCGGGATCGGCTTTTTGATAATTAACCGGATTAATTTCGGCAATGCTTACTCCCAATGCCGGCATGAGGGCGCTGAGTTCGCTCAGGGAACGCGACACCTGAACGCCGGTTTTTATTTTACCGGCGCCAGCCTGGGTATCAGAAACACCGGCTGCCGCCGGAATTTCCTCCTGAGCGTCTTGCGCCGTTTCTTCATCCGCGTCCGATAAAATCGTTTCTTCAGAAGGCAAAGTAACATCCTGTAACGGCTGCTCCCGCGCTGTTTTTTCCCGGCATCCAAAAAATATTGGCGTTGTTATCAATAATATTATTAACAATAATCGCATACTAGTAATATTGTTCTCTCTGTTCTGTCGGGGCCGGTTGTTCCTGTACCGGCTGTTCTGAAGGCTCAGGAGCCCGTGGAACGGTAAAATAAATTTTCACATGCTCAACATTTGAACGGTGATTCATTTTTACAATAAGAATCTGTTCCCGTTCAAAATAATACCAGCCGGAAGAATTGTAGTAACTTTCAAAATCAAAAGCCCTGCGCCAGCTTGTATCATAAATCTGAAGCAGGGGAAAAGGTTTTACATTGTTAAACATCACATAATGGGTATCGCCAACGGGGAATTTTATTGAAATATCCATCTGCCGCTCATCCTGGACAATGCTTACCGATGAAGCGGCAGTCCATGCCCAAATGCCATTTGCTCCGGTTACCGTCGCATGGGGAAGATATTCATTGTCACTCACAAGCCGGTACACTTTCGCCGCGCTGATCCGTGTTCCGGACGAAACAATCTCCCCGGTTTTGTCAATCGTCAGTGATGCCGGAAGCAACCCGTTGTTATCACTCAGGGAGAGAACCGAAAGCGCCAGCGAGCGTCCCAGCCCCGCCCAGCCGCTGTTGCCGGTTTTTTCTCCCCATTTATAGATGGCTTTCCCAAGGCGCGCGTTAAACTCGGTGTCCGCGTGACCGTCGGAAAAAACAAAAATCTGATCCCCGGCTCTGTGTAAATCATCAGCGGCAAGCCGGCATACTTGCTCCGCAAGAGGCTGAAACGAATTGGCAGCGTTAGGCCGCCATAAATCCGTATCCAGGCAGTTTTCCAGAATTCCGGGGCCTATTTCAAGGGTAACAACGGCAGGGGTCATCTCCTGGGCAAGGGAAAGAATATAATCTATTAATTGATCGTGGCCCCGAATTGCCAGATATTCAATCAGATGATTTTCGGTAAAAAGGCTGATTCTTTTTTCGGCCAGCTGCCGGGAAATGCGGTTCAATTTATCACGTTCAGAAACATACATCGCTCTCGCGGCCGTTTCCCAAACGCCGATTTTCCGGTCAAATTGATATACGGCGGATTCCCATGAACGCTGGGGACTGGAGCTAAAACTGACCGGTATGACCGAAACCGCCGAACGATATGTTCTTTGCTGTATGGCCTCACTGCACCAGGCAAGCACCGTGTCTTCATCGGTTTCGGTTCCCATCTGGCCCCACACCGCAAAGCTGCGGCTAACCCACCGGGAAACCGCGTCGGAAAATGCCTGGGCGGTCTCCGCCTGCGGAACAATAAAGTCGGCGGGGTTAAATTCCTTCTTGTCGGGGACGATACGGTAGGAGACCGTTGATGCCATGTCCGAAAGAACAAGCCGGCCCGATTCAAGGCTGTGCAGGGGACGGTTAAATTGGTAACGGCTGCCGTTATACACTATGGTCAACGTATTATTTTCGGTGTCGCGAATAACCGAGGATCGCTGCGTTCTAAAGGGAATTACCATGGCGAAATCCTTATCCGAAAGTTTTACGCTTATTTTGAACTCGGATATGTTGTCGTGTTTTTCGCCGCTTGTTTCACCGGAACGGAGGCTGATAAAAGAAAGCTCCGAGCCGCCGGGCAGAATAAAAGCCGCCCCATTCTCCATAAAAGTAACGTATTCGGGGGAAACCGGCCGCGGTTCGCCGTTTGCATCGACCAGAGAAAAATCAATACCCGCCGCATTTTTATTTTTTGAGTCAAGCCGGAATTCCAGCCCTCCAAAAGATACGCTTACCCCTCCGTCCAAAAGCCGCTGTTCAGAAGATTCATTTGTTTCCGCGGAATAGCGCCCGTTTACCTGTATGTCTCCGATTTTCCGGGAGAAATTTCCTCCGCGGGTAAACTGCATTATAACCAGGAGTATAAAAACCACGCCGTTAAGCAGTACAAAACAAACAATACGGGAAAAAACACGTTTTCTCATTGAACACAAACCTTCTTATTGATTATCGGTATAAATGCAAATCGCCTTTATTGTATGTAATATGGCAATTATGGTATCATATTGTATGCAAAGGGTATATAGAGGACATGGCCGCCTGTTACTGTTAATGCTTGCGCTGGTTTTGGGCGCGGCAGGTACGGTTGCCGGCCAAACAACAGCCAAAAATGATACACAAGCCATACTTACCGAAGTTTCGCAGTTCATGGCCCGCAGAGAATATTCCGCCGCGCTGGAACTTTTTGATAAAATAGACAAACCGGTATTGCAGACTACGGAAATACAGCTTCTCAAGGCTTCTGTCCTGAATTCCGCCGGACGTTCCGCCGAGGCCCGCGCGATTGCGTCCGGTATCTCCTCCCGCGCCCCCAACAATATTGACGCCCTGCTGGTACTTGCCGCGTCCGCCGCTCTTGAGGGAAAGGACAGGGACCAACGAGCCTTTCTGGAACGGGTGATTAAAATCGACCCCAAAAACCTCAAGGCCCTTTCCGACCTGGGTTATATAGCCCTTCGCAGCCAGTCGCTGCGGATTGCGGCGGGCCACTTTGACAATGCCCTGGCCATTGACGGCAATTATCGTGAGGCGTTGGTGGGCAGGGCCATTGTGTACAACTATACCCATGAATCCAGAAAATCCGAACAGTTGTTCAACAAGGCTATCCAACTGAACCCCCAGTGGGCGATGCCGTATAACGAGCGGGCGCGTTTATACAAGGGGGCGGGTTATCCGGAGGACGCGCTGCGCGATTTGGATCAGGCGAAAAAGCTTGACCCCGACAGTTACTGGATCTCCGTAGACCGGGCCTCGACCCTGATAGAATTGAACCGAAAACCGGAAGCGCTGGAGGAGTTGAATCGCGCGGTGGCGCTTTCTCCGGACAGTTTTCTGGCGTACATTTACCGCGCCGGCATTAAAGATGAAACCGGCGATTACAAGGGCGCCGAGCAGGATTATCTGGTCCTGACAAAAATAAAACCCGATTATTATTTTGCCGCCGAGGGCCTGGGTATTATCAAGATGAGGTATCATCAATATACCGAAGCGCGGGACGCTTTTCTTGCCGCATACAAATACGCGCCCAAAGAATACCGTTACGCGCTGCTTGCCGCGATAAACTGGATGAAAGCCGGCCGTCCCAGCGACCCCAAACAGTTTCTTGCCCAGGTGCTTCGCACCGCTCCGCGTGATTCGGCTGATTGGTACCTTCTCAGGCTGTACCATGACTTTTCCGGCGACAGTGACGCGGTAGACAGAACTGTTCGTGAACAAAACTTTGATACAAAATCAAAAATGCTGTTTTATATCGCCAACTACTATGATATTCGGGGGAATAAAACCCTTGCCAATAAATTTTTTTTAGAGGTACAAGACATGAACCGTGTCGGCACTGTTGAGTGGAAAATAAACGAATTCATGCTTGAAGAAAGGAAATAATATGAACAGTAATAATGTACGCCTGATGTTAAACGGAAAAAATATTCACCTGATTGGGACAGCCCACGTTTCCAAAGAAAGCATTGACGAGGTAAGCGCGGCAATCCGCGAGGAAAAACCCGGCATGGTGTGCGTGGAACTGGATCAGGGCCGTTATGCCGCCATTACCCGGCAGGATAATTGGGAACAGCTTAATGTGTCTAAAGTTTTAAGGGAAGGCAAGGGCTTTTTGTTGATTGCCAATATTGTGCTTGCCGGTTTCCAGCGCCGTTTGGGGAATGATCTCGGCGTAAAGCCCGGCGAGGAGATGATCACCGCGTTGAACACCGCGCGGGAATTGGGCATCGCCTACAACCTGTGCGACCGCGAAGTGCAGATAACCTTCCGGCGCGCCTGGACCTGCTGCAGTTTGTGGAGCAAGTGCAAACTGCTGGCGACATTGCTTTCCAGCGCTTTTGTTACGGAAAAACTGGGCGCTGATGAAATTGAAAAACTGAAAAACAATAATGAACTTGACAGTATGATGGCGGAATTGGCGGATTATCTGCCCACTGTCAAGGAAATCCTTATCGATGAACGCGATCGGTATCTTGCCACAAAGATATGGGCGGCGGCTAACAACATGGCCGTCAACATGATCGACAGCGGCAAGAACGACAGTATCCTTGCCGTTGTGGGCGCGGGACATTTGCGGGGAATACAGAATCAGCTTGAACAATTTGCCGCAGGAACCGCTCCCCCTTCCCTTGATCAGCTTGAATCCATCCCCCCGCGCAGCCGGTTTTCCCGGGCTATTAAATGGATCATCCCCCTGTTTATCGTGGCCCTGATTACAGCGGGCTTTTTCCGCGCCGACTTGAGCGTTTTTCTTGAAATGCTGCGTTACTGGGTTCTGTGGAACGGGTCTCTTGCCGCGCTCGGCTGTATTCTCGCCCTGGGGCATCCTCTGGCAATCTTGATATCTTTTGTGGGCGCCCCGATCACTTCCCTTAACCCATTTATCGGTGTGGGGATTTTATCCGGCCTGGTGCAGGCGCTTGTCCGCAAACCCCGCGTGTGCGACGCTGAAAATATCGCGGAAGATGTTACCAGTCTGAAAGGCGCTTACCGTAACCGGATAAGCAGGGTTCTGCTGGTATTCTTTTTATCGAGCCTCGGCAGTTCTATTGGCACCTTTGTTTCAATACCGGCCATTGCCGGTCTGTTGGTAAAATGATTATGAAGAAAAATATTTCTATAAAAAACATTTGCGTATTAATTATCTTTCTTTTTGCCGCTCTGCCATTTGCGGCGGCGCAAGAATCGGTCCAGACCGGGGCGCAAACCGCGGCCCAGGCCGATACTTCCGGCAATGTTACGGCTGTGGAACCGGAATTGACAGAAGTCTCCCCGGCCGCGAAAACCGTTGCAAAAACCGCGGAAGATACCGCCGCTGAGGAAACACCGGTAGTCAGCGCCGAAGACGCCGCCGCTTACGCGTATAAGAAGAATTTTTTGATCCGTTTTGGAACCGCCCTGGGGGTAGTTGCCGGTCAGGTGCTGCTGTCCTGGCTTATCTGGCTGCTTTTCAAGTTTCTCTCCCGGAAGGTGATCGATTCAGGCAATGATAAAATCAAACCTCTGATTATCAGAAAATTCAAACTCCTCAGCGCCAAACAAATTGTCAACGCTATCGTATTCGGTTTAAAGATATTCAGATATATGGTTATGTGTTTTCAGCTTTTTCTGACCGTACCGATTGTTTTCAGCCTGTTCCCTCGCACCCAGCGCCTCGCAACGACCATTTTTGGCTACATATTTAATCCCATCAAGAATATTGGCATCGGAATTGTTAAATATATTCCCAATTTATTTACCATTATTGTCATTGTTGCTGTTACCCATTATGTGATTAAAGCGTTAAAATATCTTTCTGTTCAAATTACCAGAGGCAAACTGGTAATACACGGTTTCTATCCCGACTGGGCGGAACCGACCTATAGGATTCTCCAGGTGCTGCTCTGGGCCTTTACCGTAGCGATAGTATATCCCTATCTCCCCGGATCGGATTCAAAGATATTCCAGGGAGTTTCGGTTTTTGTGGGTATTATTTTTACCCTGGGGTCTTCAACCGCCATCGGAAATTTGGTGGCAGGGCTGGTAATTACCTATATGCGGCCCTTCAAGATCGGCGACCGCGTTCAAATCAAGGAGAGTACCGGCTTTGTGGTGGAAAAAAACCTCATGGTGGTACGGCTGAAAACCCACAAAAACGAATATGTCACCTTTCCCAATCTGATAATACTCAACTCCAGCATAATTAATTACCATACCTCATCCGATGAAGACGCCGAGGGCCTGATCCTCAATACGGAAATTACGTTTGGTTATGCGACACCCTGGCAGACCATCCACGAGATTTTAATAAACGCGGCGCTTGCAACCGATCATGTGCTCAAAAAACCAAAACCATTTGTACTACAAACCGCTTTGGATGATTTTTACGCGCGCTATCAGATCAACTGTTATACCAAAGAAGTTGACATGGTTCCCAAAATTTACGCGGAACTCTACGAAAACATACAAAATGGTTTTCGTGAGGCCGGCCTTGATATGACCGCCCCCCATTACGAAATTTTCTTCGATAAGAGAATAGCCAGGAAGTCATGAACGCTTGTATGCGTTAATTTTTTTTCAAAAATATTCTTTTTATTGTCCATAAGCCTGTCATTCACTCTTCCCCGCAGCCCGGTACACAAAAACGTAATCAAGAAACGACAAAACCGAAAATAATACGGATATGCAAAAAACGACAACAGCGGCGTTTCTCAGTGTTGGCTGCAAAGACTCAAATACGCCAAGACGGTACTGACTGGCGCATAACAGAGCCACCGCCCCCGCGGCAATATAGGTAATAGTTTTTATTTTGCCGCTTATACGGGCGCCCAAAGCGATACCCTTTTTCAGCATAAGGTTGCGGATAAACAGTATGCCAAACTCGCGGTACAGCACCACCAGAAATAACGCCGCCGGAATTATGCCGTCAATGACAAAACAGAGGAAACAGGTTATTTGCATGAGCGTATCGGCAAACGGATCAAAGAGTTTGCCAAAGTCACTGGCCTGTTTCAGGCGGCGGGCCGCCATGCCGTCAAGCATATCGGTAATTTCTGAAATGAAAAAAATCACCCAAAGCAACGACACGGTCCAAACCGCGTTAACGGTAAACCGCATGGACAGGAAGTACACGGCAAAAAACAGCGGAGCAAGGATAACCCGCAAAAGGGTCAGCCTGTTGGCAAAGTTCATGGTTCAGTATGGAACGGCGGCGGCAGAAAGTCAATGATACGCATGGATTGAAAAATACACATGGTTTGTTTATAATGGTAAATTCTTATGTATACAAGGGAAATTCAGGTCCCCAGGGACACCCCTATCGAAAACGGAATTCCCCTTACCGGAACCTGGAATAAAGCTTTTACCCAGGTTGATCTTTTGGACATTCATAGACCTTACCCCTGGCCGCTTCCGCGCTGGTTAAGGGACTCCCGGATCAGAGAATGGGAGAGCTTCAGCGCCCAGAATGAGCATTTTTTTCTGGAAGCCCTTCTGGGTAATTTTAAGCTGTTTCAGATAGCCCAGGCCGTTTTATACATCAAAGAAACCGGAGAAACCCATGTTTTTAGAAAATTGATGCCTGGCAATACCTGGCGGATGCCTAAAAATCTGACCAATGCGTCAGTTGAATGTCATTCTTCCGATTTTTTCCTCCGTATCCATACCTGGCTCAATGCTGACACGATTAAACTGGACCTTGATATCGCGGCAACAAAACGGCAGCCTGCTTATACCGCCCATCTTGCGTATTCCCTGAGAGACCGTGATGTTACACCGCTTGCGGCATCGCTGAATTTTACCGGGCAGCGTAGTATGTACACATTTAAGGCCGTCACTCCGGTAAGGGGGGATTTGGTACTGGGCGGACGGCATATCAGCCTGGACCCGGCACACTGTACGGGGATTTTTTGCGACTACAAGGGTTTTTTCCCCTATCGTATGAAAGGAGTATTTTGCGGGGGCATGGGTTTTGACGAAGAAGGCAATCGCTATGGCTTCCATATTGCGGAAAATCAGGCAAGGGAAACACGGAAAAACAACGAAAACGTCCTGTGGGTAAACAAGCACATGACCCCCCTGCCCCCGGTACGAATTACCATGCCCAACGGCCCGGAATCGGACTGGGTTATACAGGATCTTGACGGTATGGTTGACCTGGTGTTTACCCCCAAAGAAATTATCCAATTTAGAGCAAATTTCTTAATAACAAAAGGTGATTTTTTTACGCAAATGGGGTATTATAATGGAGTACTGGTAGACAGTAAAAACAGGCAAATACAGGTGCGTAACCAGTGGGGAATAGGTGAAAAACTCTATGTACGGGTGTGATTATGGCCAACGACAAAAAACCAAACGCAGTTTATGAGCCGGGGGAGCTGTCCCGGGTACGAGATAAGCTGGGTAAATTTGATCCGGCTGAAGCAAAACGAATGGCCCAAATTCTGGGCGGTGAAGTAGGTACAGAAAAGAACGCGGTGAATCAACCGGCCGCAAGAGGTTCTCTCAAGCGCAAGACTGTGGAAATGGCAGTTTCCGGACGCCCTGGAAAGCGAGCCGGACGTATGATAGATGTCGCCGGCGGGGATGATGACAACAACCCGCTGTTTTCATTGAAGTCATTGGACAGCGATCCCGCCGATGATCCCTCAATCCTGCTTAAAACATCATACCGTGAACGGGTTAAGATGGACCGCTATGCCGCCCAGTTCGAATTTGAAATTAAAAATTCATTTCAGGTGCTTACATCGATTTTCACGTTTGTCGGTGAACCGGCAGATTATGTAAATCCCCGCTTTATCAGCCGCCGGATGAACACCTATTACAACAAAATTGAACAACTGGTTACATCAACCAGAAGTATTTTTCCCCGCAACAATGCCCGCCGCAGCGAGCGGCTGAAAAAATCATCGCCCTTTGTATTCAGTATTCTGGATACCCTGCGCCACTGGAACATAGAGCGTATTGGCAGCGATCTGGCAAAGATACAGGCCCATCCCCGTTCGGTAAGAATCTCGGAACTTGCCGACATTTTGCGGGCTGTTTACCGGCCCCTGTTCATATTGGAAAAACTTGATGTAGACATCCATATTAAAGGCGCGTTCAAGCTGTTGTATAAACTTCTGCTCATTGAAAATCCAATGGAGCCAAAAGAGAAAGACCAGGACCATATCCGTACCGCGCTTGTTTCTTTTGCCGATATTCGCCGTGAAGTCCATTATAGCCTGTATCCGCTGTTAATAAAGTTTATCTCCGACCGCTGGTTCCCTTACGAAAAATTGTTCGCCGCGCGTCATCACCGTTTTATGGCGTTTATCGGCGCCACAGAAACTGAACAAATCCAGCCGCTGGCCCTCAGCCCCGAACAGATAGACGAAAATAATCTGGAAACGTTACGCGAAGATATTGAAAAGGAAGAGAAAGCGGAGGCAAATGGCGAAGCCGCCCAGGAAGAGGAAGACTCCAACGATCCGAAAGTTATTGAGCGGAAAGCGCATGAAGCCGCGGCGGAAGCTGAACAAAAAGCGCTGGGACACAGTGTAGGCGCATTAAATACGCTGTTTCCCAAGGCTGGATGGGAGAAATTGGCGGATTTTCCCGACCTGTATCCCTATTTTGCCAAACCTTTTGCTCTGCGTAACGGCTACGAACTGATTGCCCCAACCGATCCTCTGCAGCAAACCGCCATACTCATGCACATTATGGAGAATATTTGCGTCGGCCTCCGTTCAGTATCCTTTGGGCTTGTCACCGGGTCTGACGGGAATCCCCTCCATGTAGGCGATGCGACCGGGGATATAATCGCAAACTGGCAGCGGTACATCGAAGACAGTTTTATTAAAGAGTACCTGCCCCGCCTTTCGGATTATTGCCGTATGCTGGAACATTCCCCCGATGCCAAAAATTCAGTATTTGGCAAGCGCACCATGAATGAGCTTCGCTGGATCAAACGGTTATACTTTCTGCCCTATTACAAATTCGCCGCCCTGGGGCCGCCGCCTTTCAAAAATCATGAAACCACTCCTATTTATACCCAGACAAGAACCCTTCGTAAATATTTCACTATGGTCGCCGCCGGCATAGAACAGGGAAACCGCATGGGCGGCGCCTCAGCAAAAGCCCCCTGTACCGGCATTGATAACCCCTGGGCGCAGTATCATTTTGAAATACCCAACCCGGTATCCAGGCGTCTGGATGCGCTGCTTCCTCCCGGCAAGCGCAATAACGCGGTTCTTGTTTTTTTTGCGCTGGCAACAGCGACAGTTCTGGATAATCTTTTAAACAGCGAATCCGGTTGGGCTTATGATAACAGCGCCGATATATTGTTCCGTAGCGTCAATGGCGAAGGGAATATACCGGTGTTCGGCGTTGACGAAAAAGTTGACGCGGATCAGTTATTCAGAAACTCGTTAAAGCAAAGACAGCAGAAACCTCAGCAGGCATAGGCTGGTTCATAATGTCGCCTAATGCTGTCAAAAAAGGCGGCGCTGCCTGACACCGGAATCGTCTTCTTTTCTCCTTTCGCTGCCTGCCAGTATTGTCATTATTGGGCTTCAAAAATAACGGCGTTTCCGGTATCATTTATTCATGCAGTTTCGTTCTACCAATACATCCGAATCTTCGGAGATTCGAGAGCCTTTAGTTTCATTCAGGGATGCGGTCCTTTGCTGCCTTCCCCCGGACGGGGGACTCTATGTTCCTGACAGGGCGATGGACATACGGCAGCTTTTTTTGTACATGGATGAAGAAACCGGTTTTTCTGATCTGGTAGCGGCGGTGGCGCCCAGCCTGCTGGAAGGCGGGCTTAATCCCCTTTCCGCGTCCCGTGTTGCGGAAAGCGCTTTTGATTTTGAGCCGGAACTTATCCGGCTGGACGATGATTATTCATTGTTGAATTTATGCAAAGGCCCTACAGGGATTTATAAAGATTTTGGTATCGCTTTTTTGGCCGCCATGCTGGAGGAACTGCACAAAGATTCTCCGCCTGCGCTTGTCCTGGCCGCCGCTCTTGCCGATACCGGGATTTCAATGGCCCATGCCTTGAGTGGAAGAAAGGGAATAAGCGCTGTGCTGGTGTACCCGGCAAAACTGCCGGCAGAACCGTTAGCGAAACCAATGCGCGGATTTGATCCGGCGGCCCTGCCGGCGGCCTTGCCGGCAAATTCTGTTCCCAATGGCGGCAACATTATTCCCATTCAGGTACAGGGAACCTTTGAGGATTGCCAGCGCCTCGTTAAGGAGGCAATCAATGACCGCGCGTTTGCCGACCGCTATCGTATTACCAGCGCCAATACGATTAATCCGGGGCGGCTTTTGCCTCAGGCTTTTTATTACCTGTACGCGTTCATCAAAATAAAAAAACATATTTCCGGCGGTCTTGCGTTCAGCATTCCCTGCGGGAACTTCGGCAATTTTATCTCCGGTTTGTACGCGTGGAAATTTGGTATGCCGGTAAACAGTTTTATTGCCGCCATGAACTCCAACAATGCCCTGGGGAATTTTATTAAAAGCGGAACATTTACCCCCCGCCCCCTGATCAAAACCAACTCTCCCGCGCTTGACGTGAGTATTCCCTTAAACTTCAGCCGCCTTGAGTCATTTTACCGGGAGGCCCCGGCTGTTATGCGTAATATGGTATATCCCGCCTCTGTTGACGATGAACTTACCCTGCGGACTATGGAACGTGTCTGGAAAAAATATCACTTGCACATCGATTCGCATACTGCCGTCGCCTTCGCCGCCGCCGAACAGACGAACGCCGACCTGCACTGGAAGGGAAATGTGCATACCGTTGTTCTCGCAACCGGACACCACGCGCGGGAAGCGGAATTGATCCGCAAAGTAACCGGTGAAACCGTAGCGGAAATGCAGTCCCTTCAACAAAAAATTGAGCCTGTTGCCCTTATTTCCCCGAATCTTGACGCCTTTAAGGGAATTATTACCCATTATTATCAATGAAGCATACGCAGCAATTCCCGTTCTTCGTCACTGCGCTGGTCTTCGGGTATTTTTCTCAAAAGGTACTTAATCGAATCTCCGCCGATAATTCTCCCGCCCCGGACATACATCCAATCGGTAACCGTGTCGGTATCAAACATTACCTTGTCGCCTTTTTTCATACCGCTTAAATGCCGGGGAGCGCTGGCAAGAAAACCGTAATATATGCCGTTTTTGAAATGGATACCGGTAAGCCACACCTGTTCCATGTTAACGCCGCTGCCTTCATCCGCCTTAAACGGGTACTTTATACAAAAATGTTCTTCTTTCGCGTCCGCCCTGGTTAACTGCCGGAAAAAACCGGGCAGGGTATTCCGGGCGTCTTCCGCTATTTGCGCAATCTCCTTATCGGTTTGCCCTATTTGTATGGTTATTGTTTTGGCGGGCTCCTGGGGTGTGGGCTGGTCAGATGACTTTTGACAGGAGATGAAAAGGATAACGCATGTCAAAAGAGGAAGCATGGTTATCAAAATAACAAAGTTCAGAAGGAAAAGCAACCGGGGTTGTCATAGCGTCAAGGCAGTCCCCGGTGGATTCACTTCATTTAATCAATTTTTGGCTTTTTTACGGAGCAGTTTTCCAATGTATCCTTGTCTTCCTGGTGTTCTTTGTGTGAACTCTTTCCCCAAAAAATAACTTTTTTTCAAAAACACTAAAGCTTTTTGCAGCTTCTCACCCTATATAGTGTAGGAGATTCAAATATGAAAACACAAATTGAAAATCCTGCTCAGTATGAGTGGGGTCCTTTCCCCTTCGGGGACAGGGCTGTCATGGACATCCGCTATGACCCAGTGTTCAAAGCGGTATTCACCAAAGAAACAACGAATTCGAGAACCGCTTTGTCACACCTGATTTCGTCGCTCATAGGCCGTACGGTCACCGTAGATACCATCATCGCCAATGAGCCGCCCATTGACGATAGCAGACAGCGGTATCTGCGTTTCGATGTAGCCTGCAAAACCGAAAAAGGTGAACTTGTCAACGTTGAAATGTCATTCAACCCAAAGACCAGCGAACAGGTACGTCTTGAGTACCATGCCGCGCGGCTATTTGTAGGACAGGGCCTTCACGGACAAGACAAAACGTATGATGATTTGAAGGAAACGTATCAAATCGCCATTCTGGCAAAGGAAAGATTCTTCCCCGATGAAAATTTTGTCCACACTTTTCTGTATTATGACCCGGACAACCGCGTCTCACTCGGCGGAAGAACCAGAATAATCACCGTGGAACTGGTGAAGACAGGCCCGGTAGTGGACAAGCCTATTGAAGAGATGACCGATGCCGAATTATGGGCGGTATTTTTTCAATATTTGACAGACGAGGAGAAACGGGGTAAAATAATTGAGATAATCAATCGAGAGGAGGCCATAGCGATGGCGTTAGACACTTTGGCAAATATTACTCAGGACGAGGTAGAGTACGCGCGCTTGTGTAACCTGATAAAAAGCGAACTTGACTATCAGACCGGAATGGTAGAAGCCGAGCGAAGAGGGCTTACCAAAGGGCATGACGAAGGACTTATGGAAGGACTTGCCAAAGGGTTTACCGAGGGTCTCAACAAAGCCAGTTTTGACATTGCCCGGAAGATGAAGGAAATGGGTGATTCTATCGAAAAGATACATACCATAACCGGCCTCTCAATCGAAACCATTACCCAATTATGACGTGCATTTGACACTTGATATGTACCTTAAGAACAAATCACCACGGAGGACACGGAGTTTCACGGAGGGGGAAAAGGATGCGGTCATCGTTTTATATCAAGCTGGAAAGCGTTGATGGTGACGGCGAGGTAAAAACCTTTGGAATTGTTATTATAGGGAAAATGCCTGATAAAAATGTCGATCCCTATATAGTGCAAGGAGTTTTAAAAGTTTTAAATATGAAAACAAAAATTGAAAATCCTGTTCAGTATGAGTGGTAACCGAATAACTGCGTCCCGATAAGGGGCGTTGCATCTGCTTACTTTGCCACTAACTTAACAATATTATTTGTAGTATCAAGTTCAAATTTATTTGTGTTGTTTATTGGTTGTGTAATTTCAGGAGTAGTATTTGTCACAAAGTTGCCTAATTGGAATTTTCCAATGTCTGATAAAGTAATAATATATCCATCTACCGCTTTTATAATTACTTTATTTTGCCACCAACTAATGGTAGTATTTAGGTCATCATTATACTCCCCCCACAAACTAAAATTACTAACAGTTCCGCTCCAGCCAGATGAAATTGTTATGACGGGATTATTATCATTATTAGCTAGAAAGGCAAGTATACCAATTTGAGAACTACCAGATAGAATAGATGATGTATCCCATATTGGTTCGTCACATATCCCTACGTCAACAATGTTATTACCGATAATTTTACCTCCACTCATTGTAAATTTAGTACAATTATAAATACCATATTGACAATTAGTAATCTCACCACCTTCCATGTTAAATTGCGAATTTTGTCTTTCAATATCTATTGCAAGATAACAATCGGTGATTTTAGAGCCAGTAAGCATTGTGAGCTTTCCATTAGAACCAACAGAAATCAAGTCATAATCATAATTTGGTACACTTTTCAATGTAATGTTTGCGCCTAATGTTAAAGATGAGTTATATATATTAAAAAGTACATTATTTGGACCATTATCTGTTTTAATTCTTGTTATAATTCTTGGTTTACCTATGCCGATGAGGGTCATATTAAAAGTAAAACTTGAATTACCAAATATTCCTCCGCTTACAACATCATCGTCCAAGAGAAGAGTGAAACCTTCTGGATTTGTTTTATTTGCAACCGCATAATTAAAGGCACGTTCAAGAATGCTGCCAGTGTAAGAATTTGGAATATCTATGGGTATGGCACTAGGGCTTGTCCATTGCGCTGTAAGGGTTATGTCTTCTGTTACAAGTGTGTTAAAATCCCATTTTGTTCCATTGTAATACCAACCACTAAAAGTATAATTACCGGGTATTCCCACATACAAACCAGCTGTATCATTATTCTTTGTTATGGCGGAAGGTTCGGCTACTGTTTTGCCTTTTTCAATTGTTTGATTGGGCGGTGTTGGACTTCCGCCGTTGGTGTTGAATGTTACGGTAAATGTTTCCGGCGGCGGGGTTCCCTCACTCACCACAACCGCCGTACTCATTTTACCATTATACCCGCTGGCGCTCACCGTTACCGTATAACTTCCCGCCATATCCGCTGTAAGTGTCGTTTCGGTTTTTCCGGCAAGGGCGGAACCGTCTTTATTCCATTGATAACTGACCTTTTCTTTTCCGCTGTAGTTGGCGGTCAAAACAGCCCCCACGATCGCCGTTGTCGGGCTGATAGTAATGTCTCCCGCCAGGTCAAGCGGGTCAGTATTCCCGCCCCCGGTATCGCAAACGGTCAGCACATATGAAAGCGCGATTGCCACAATAAAGGCAAATCCTAATGTTTTTATGGTGTTTTTCATGTTGAAAACTCCTTATTTATTGGTATATGAAAAGGCCTTACTAAAAGGCGTTTTTCCTGAAATAGTATCTTTCACCCTTTTTCCACTCTGTTTTATGCTTAATGAAATGACATAAATCCATAATTTAAGCATGTAACCAGTTTCGTACCATATTACTCTATAGGCTTGAACTGCTTTTGTCAATATATAGGCCGTAGTGTTCAATAGGGTATGGTTAATTGGGGTCGTATTTATGGACGGAAACGAATTAAAGGCTAAATTGGGTAGAAATCTCAAGTTATTAAGAAAAAACAGGGGGTATTCACAAGCCTTTTTAGCGGAAAAAGCGGATATTTCCATTACTTATTTGAGCAGAATTGAAAGGGGGTTAAATTTCCCCAAACCAGAGATTATTGTTCAAATTGCGGAAGGGCTTGATGTTGAGATATACGAATTGTTCAAAATAGACCATACTCCCCAAAAAAAGCAAAATGTCCATAAAAAATTAATAAGCAGTCTATCTAAAGAAATGACCCAAAAAGTTACCAGTTTAATGGAAAGCGTTTTTTTAAAATACTCAAAATAGGCTAGCGAAATTTAGTATCTAGTACCTGTTACCGCTCCTTGGGTGACTGTCACCTGTCTATTTTTTTATACACTTTTAACCAAAATGAGGTATTACCTTTCAGAAACAATCAACATACACTAGACAAGACCTGTTGAAATTTGCTAGAATATACCCTAAACAGCCGATTCTGCCCCGTTGAGCCGGTTGTTAAATTGCGGGTGGTTCCCAACAACCAATGAGGAGGTCAGTTGTCGGATAAGGATTTACGGATCAATGAACAGATTCGGGTGCGGGAAGTTCGTCTTATTCAGGACGGCGGAGAACGTCAGGGGATTATGACAACCCAGGAGGCGCTTGACCTCGCGCGGGAATCGGGTTTGGATCTGGTGGAAGTTGCCCCGCAGGCGGTTCCGCCGGTAGTCAAGATTCTGGATTACGGTAAGTTCAAATTCGAGAATGAAAAAAAGGTTCGGGATTCAAAGAAGAAGCAGAAGCTCCTGAAGCTGAAAGAAATTCGGATGCAACCAAAAATTGATGATCATGATCTGGATTTCAAATCAAAGCACATAAAGGAATTTCTTGGCGAAGGCAACAAGGTCAAGGTTACGGTCCGGTTCAGGGGCCGCGAGCTTGCGCATACCGAACTGGGACTGGATGTCCTCAAAGATGTTCTTGCGCGGATTGAGGGAGAATATGTGCTGGACAAACCGCCGGCGATGGAAGGCCGGTTTATGTCGATGGTACTGAGCCCCAAATCCAAAAAGTAAAATGCCGATATGCGGCATTGGAATTTTAATAGTGCAGAGGTGGCATGATGCCCAAAATGAAAACCAAAAAAAGCGCGGCAAAGCGCTTTAGTTTTACCGGAACCGGTAAGGTCAAATACAAGAAGCAAAACCTTCGTCATATTTTGACCAAAAAGTCTACCAAGCGGAAACGGAATCTGCGTCACGCGGGGATTCTCTCCGATGACAATGTACCGGCAATCAGAAAACAAATGCTGCCCTATGGTTAAGGCGGCTTCGGAATCAAATTTATAAGCGCAGCCGCGCGGCTGCGCAAAGTAGAGGTTTACAATGTCAAGAGCAGTTGACGGTTCCAAAAGAAAGGAACACCGAAAAAAAATACTCAAACAGGCAAAAGGTTTTTGGGGGCGCAGGCACTCAAACTACAAAACCGCCAAAGACGCGGTTACCAAGGCCTTGTTCTACGCGTACCGGGACCGGCGGGACCGGAAAGGCGATTTTCGCAAAATATGGATCATCAGGATTAACGCCGCCTGCCGCGAAGAAGGGCTTTCCTATTCCCGGTTTATCGCGGGACTTAACAAGGCGGGGATTATCATCAACCGGAAGGCTCTGGCGCATCTTGCGGCAGAAGACGCTCCGGCTTTCAAGGCGGTTGTTGCCAAGGTAAAAACCGCGCTGGGGGCGTAAAAAGTACAAGGGGAGGGGACACATGATAAACCTTGAGCAAGTCAAACTACTGGAAACAAAGGTTGCAAAGGCTGTCGATTATGTTGAGCATCTGGCTAAAGAAAATACCGCCATGCATCGACAGGAAACGGAGCTGCAAACAAGACTGGAATCCTATCAAAAGCGGATTGATGAGCTTGAGGTTCTGGTCATGGGTTTCAAGGAAGATCAAAACAAGATTGAAGAAGGAATTCTTGCCGCGCTTGACAAACTGAGTCAGTTTGAAAAAGCAATGGAAAAAAGCCTGAGAGAGAAACCTGCCGCGGCAAAAACCGCCGTCAAAGATTCGGTGACAGCGCCGCGTTCGGCGAAACCACCGCCTGCAGCCACCGACAATTCCGGTAACGGGCAAACCTGCTTTGAGATACCGGAAGCCTCAGCCGAAGCCTGGCCGGATTCCCCATCGAAAGACGGGGATGATATTTCTGATCCCCTGGAAAACACGCCGGATAAAAAGTCAACGGTTGACGCGGCGGCGGAAGGCGGGGAGTTGGATATATTTTAGACAAGAAAAATGGCGGTGAATATGCCCCTGCCGGAAACAGAGTTTGAAGTCTCCCCGTCAGAATCTCAGACGGAGCCAAAAACCGGTCCGCATGATGTGTTGATCAATGTACTTGGCGCAAGTTTTTCCATTACAGCCAGTGAAGACCCCGCTTATCTGGAAGAGGTTTTGGCGCAGTATCAGGCTGCCATTGTAAATACCCAGGGCATTTCCGGCATGAAAGATCCGCTGAAAGTGGCGATCCTTACCGGCTTTTTGCTCTGCGATGAAATTAACAAAATAAAAACACAGGTTGAAGAGAAACAGGCGCAAGATGATTTACAGCGGACAGCCGAGATACAGGAGTTGAACCATATCATCCAGAATATTATGGCCCGCATTGACCAAACAGTTCATGACTAATTTTTATAAACTGCGCAATCAAATTAAACATTATGCCTGGGGCTCGCCGGATTTTATTCCGCGGTTAATGGGACTCGCAAGCAATGGCGAGCCGTATGCGGAACTTTGGATGGGCAGGCATGCCGATTCTCCTTCACTGGTCAGCCTGCCGTCAGGTGAAATGAGTTTAGGGGAATTTATCGCCCGCGATCCCCGCCGTTACCTGGGGGAAAAAACAGCGGAGCGGTACGGCGCTCTTCCCTTTCTTTTCAAACTGCTTGCCGCGGAAAAGCCGCTGTCGATTCAGGCGCACCCGAATTTGGCGCAGGCCCGTGAAGGTTTTGAACGGGAAAACAAAGCCGGACTGGCGCAAGACGCCCCCAACCGCAGCTATCGGGATTCAAACCATAAGCCTGAAATAATCTGCGCCCTTACGCCTTTTACCGGTATGTGCGGCTTCCGCAGTCCTGATGAAATACGGCGGCTTTTTTCCCTTTTTCTTGATTCCGCGCCTGCTTCCGTACGCGAGGGTTTTGCCCCGTTATTGCAGGCGCTCGAAATACCAAATCCAACTACCGCTCTGCGGAATTTTTTTGAAATTCTTTTTACTATTTCTCAAGAACTGCGTGAAGCGCTGACGGAATTTATACTTTCAACTCACGGCGCGGAAAACTGCGAGTGGGAACTTATGCGGAATTTCGCCCGGCTGTATCCCGGCGATCCGGCGGTGATAGCGCCCCTCTACCTGAATGTTTTCCGCCTTGAACCGGGCGAGGCTTTTTTTCTGAAAGCCGGGATTCTTCACGCTTACATTCACGGCTTTGGCGTGGAACTCATGGCAAATTCCGACAATGTGCTGAGGGGCGGGCTTACTTCAAAACATATTGATATTCCTGAATTGATGAAGGTCTTGGACTTTAATCCCTTAAAGCCGCAGATTATAAAACCGGAAGCGCCTTTTTCCTGCTTTACCTACCCGGCCCCTTGCGAGGAATTTTCCCTTACGGTAATGCGTGGTACAGGCGGCTCGGCGGCCTTGCCGTTGGCGTTGGCCCAAAGCGCCTCAATAGGTATTGTCACCGAGGGGGAAGTTTCTGTTTCCGGCACGGTTCTTAAACAGGGGGAATCGGCTTTTTTCCCCCCCGCCAATAGTAGTGAAAGCCCCCTGGTATTACAGGGGCATTTTACCCTTTATATCGCGTCGGTACCGCAATGAAAATTTTTGTCGATGCCGATTCCTGCCCGCGGGACGCGCGGGAACTGACCCTGCGTACCGCCCGGCGGCGGGGGATACCGGCGGTATTTGCCGCAAACCGCCCTGTGCCGGGAATCATCGGGGAAAATGTTACCATGGAAATTTGCCCGTCCGGCGACAATTCCGCCGATGACCGCATTGTGGAATTGGCTGAACCGGGAGACTTGGCCATCAGCCGCGACATCGCTCTGGCAAAGCGGCTCCTGGAAAAAGACGTTGCCGTTATTGACGACCGGGGTCGTGTATTCAGCCGCGACAATATCAACGAACTGCTGTCCCTGCGGAATTTTACGGTGGGCCTTGCCGAAAACGGCCTGGGTGTGGAACGGACGGCAAACTACGGCCAGAAAGAGCGTAAAGCCTTCGCCGACAGTTTAGACCGCATACTGGTAAAACTGCTCAAAAATTAATGTCTGGCATCGCACAATAAAGGTAAAAAACTTTTCTCCTTATGTGTTATATAAGTATACATGGCCATTGATGTTACAGCCTGGTATGAAAAATACGGGCCCATGGTAATACGACGCTGCCGGAGGATTCTCGGAAATGGGGATGATGTTATGGACGCGGTCCACGATGTATTTGTGAATCTGCTCCGGGCGCAGCCACGGCTTCACGGCCGGTTTCCTTCCAGCCTGTTGTACACCATGGCGACCAATATTTGCCTGAACCGGCTCAAAAAGAGAAAAAGGGAAAGCCCCAGGGATATTTCTGCTGAAGGGGAACCCCTGTCTTTCAGCGTCGATGAAGGCTTTGATCAGGTGGAAGCGGAACTGATATTGGAGGCTATCTTGAAGGATGAATCTGAAATGAACCGGACGATTTGTTTTATGTACCATGCTGACGGGATGACGCTTAAAGAAATCGGGGACGCGGTAGGGCTTTCCGCCACGGGGGTATACAAACGGCTGGAGGCTTTCAAAAGCCGGGCCAGGCTAAAATTCCGGGAGGAGATATGAGAACGGGCAAGGTTTCGGCATTTATGCTGGAAAAATACCAACTGGGAGAATTAAGCCCCGAAGATCGGGAGATGGTCAAAGAAGCCCTGACTGTGGATAGCGGTCTTCAGGAGCGGCTGAAAGCGCTGGATGAATCCGACCGGGAACTGCGTCTGCGCTGCCCCCTGGAAAGTCTTCGCTTGCAGCCGCCGCGTTTTATTCGGGTAAAAACCGCGGCGCGTTTGGCCGGCCTTGCCGCGCTTATTATAGCGGGTATTCTTGTGCCGGTACTTTACGGAGTATTTTCAACAACACCCGTGTCGACAGCGGCTGAGTCAACGGATCGTATTAAGGGAACTGTTCAAACAAACTCTGAACTTTTGATCTATGTACAAGGACAAGAAATTTTTCTTGCGGATCAAACGGCGCTTCAAGAAGGGAATACCGTACAGCTTGCCTATATAGCGCCGGCGGGGACTGAACATTACGGGGTGATTTTTTCCATTGACGGCAGATCCGCGGTAACTATGCATTATCCGTACCGGAAAGGGCAAAGCTCCCTTTTGATTTCAGGCAAGCGTACCTTTTTGAATGAGGCCTATACCCTTGATGACGCGCCGGATTATGAGGTTTTTGTTCTGGTAATTTCAGAAAGGCCGCTGGATGTGGATATGGTGCTTCGTAAAGCTCGAGAAATAGCGGGAGCGTCTAAAACCGTTATTGCGGAAAAAAGCAAAGCGGCTTTTGCGGACTGCGAAGTGGAAACCGTAACCATACTGAAAAAGAATTAAGAGGTGTACCATGTTTAACCATAACCGGAAAAAAATCGCTGTCGCGGGCTTTCTTTTTTTATTGATTCTTAATAACGGATTGTTTGCCGCCAATGGGGAACTTGCGGCTACCCGGCGCTTCGGCATTTTTATTGGATCGAATAACGGCGGCAAGGACAGAGTAATGCTGCGGTATGCCGTCAGCGACGCAAAATCAGTGTCAAACGTTTTTACCGGCATGGGGGGCATTGCCGGGGAGGACAGCATACTCCTTGTTGAGCCTACGGTAGCGGAAATTAACCGCCGGCTTGATAATCTGGGAAAACTTTCCGCCCAATCACAGCGGAACTCTCAGAGAACGGAACTGGTGTTTTATTATTCGGGCCATTCCGATGAAAACGGAATTCTCCTGAACCGGGAACGTTACGGCTATCGTGAACTGAGGGAGCGTATTAACAGCGTTGCGGCGGACATGCGAATCGTCATTCTTGATTCATGTTCTTCCGGGGCTATTACCCGCGCCAAGGGCGGCGTTAAAACCCAGCCTTTCCTGTTTGACAGTTCAGTCTCTACCGCGGGTTATGCCTTTCTTACCTCCAGTTCCGCCAACGAAACTTCCCAGGAATCTGACAGCATCGAAAGTTCCTATTTTACCCACAGCCTGCTGGCGGGACTGCGGGGCGCGGCGGATTCCGTGGGAGACGGCAGGGTTACGCTGAACGAGCTGTACCGCTTTGCCTATGCCGAGACTCTGGCCAAAACAGAAACGTCGGTATACGGGGCGCAGCATCCCAGCTACGACATACAGATTTCCGGTTCCGGTGACGTGGTGCTTACCGACATCAAGGAAATTTCCGCCAGCCTCCTTTTTTCCGAAGATATAACCGGACGCATCAGCATTCGGGACAGCTCTGATTTTTTGGTCGCGGAGTTGACCAAGGTCAGCCGCAAGCCTCTGGAACTGGGGCTTGAGCCGGGATTATATCGCATAACGCTTCAGCGGGGAGACAATTTTTACCGCGTTGAAATAACCCTCCCCGAAAATCAGCGTACATCGCTGACTATGGGCAATTTTCAGATGATAGCCGCGTCTTCCGGCGGCCGCGGCCGCGGAGACGATCCTGAATCCGCTTCTGATGATGTCCCGGTTCATCTCTTTAACATTCAGTTTGTGCCGGGATTAAATATTCTGGGTAATAATGAAAAGGCGACCAACAATGTGCTTTTTGGGCTTTTTCTCGGCATAGGCCGCAATATTAAGGGCGTGGGAATTGCCTCTCTGGGACTTGTCAATTCCGGTTATGTCGAGGGTGTTCAGGTTTCCGGCGTCTTCAATCATGCCGATGGCTATGTCCGGGGTGTTCAGGCTTCGGTGATTTATAACTATTCCGGAAGTAATCTTCACGGTGTTCAGGCTTCCGGTATTCTTAATTTTACCATGGGCAATGTTAATGGCGCTCAAGCTGCCGGAATTTTTAACTTTGCCAAAGGCGATGTCGAATGGTTACAGACTTCGGGAATTGCCAATTTTGCCGGGGGCAATGTCCGGGGTCTGCAAGTTTCCGGGATTGCTAATTATGCCAAAGAAATACAGGGGGTTCAGGCCGGATTGGTGAATATCAACAATGGCGGAACAGGGGCAATGTTTGGGCTGGTCAACATAAGTAAATCGGAAGACACCGTTCCCTTTGGGCTGGTCAACATAATGAAAAACGGCATACTGCATCCGTTTATATATGTTGATGATATGCTCTTTACCAATATTGGTCTTCGCAGCGGATCAAAGCATTTTTATTCCTTTCTGAGCGCCGGAATACGCGGACATAATTCTCCCGAAAATATTCTTGACAGAACCGGGAACAGGTATTTTCTTTCACGCGCAGGGTTTGGTTATGAGTATTCTATAAACAAATTTTTTATAGATATTGACCTATCCGCGGGAAGTATAAACATGATAGACAAAAATTGGAATACCAATGAAGACGGCAATTTTAGTACGCTGATATGCCAACTGCGCCTTATCGCGGGATACAAAATTTTTGAACATCTGGGTATTTTCGGCGGAGTTTCTTATGATTATTTATATAAATGGCAGGACTATTCCTATGACCCCAGGGATCTCAATGGTCCTATGATAGGCGATATTTCTGACCGCAATATTCACAAATTGGGCTTTTTCGGCGGAATTCAGTTCTAAGACGTACACAATAATATTATTTTCTTTATATACGGTAAATATGAATATATTGATCTTGATGTTTTTTGAAAAAAGTATAAAATAGAATCCAATATATAAAACAATATTTTTGATAATTCAGGTAAAGGAGATAACCATGAAAAGAAAAATAGCCCTGGGCCTGCTTTTCAGTATGATAGCCGCCGGAGTTTTTGCCGCGGAAACTGACGGGATTTTTTCCTGTAAAGTGGGAAAAATTGAAGTGTCCATGCTGGTTGAAACCCAGCGTGAGGGAAATGCCGGAATACTTGTCGGGGTGGACGAAACTTTTTTGAAGCAATACATCCCCGCAAACGGTTTTATGCACTCGACCAATACCTTTCTGATTAAAACTCCCAAACAGACTATTCTGGTGGACACCGGTTTTGGCGGGGCGGTTTTTGAAAAAATGAAAAAACTGGGAGTGGAGCCGGATAAAATTGACGCGGTACTGCTTACCCATCTGCATGGGGATCACATCGGCGGCCTCCAGAAAGACGGCAAGGCGCTTTTTTCCAAGGCGAAAGTTTACCTGTCTTCCAAAGAGCGGGATTACTTTACCAAAACCCAGGTGAACGCCGGGGCGGTAGCGGCGCTGGCCGCTTACGGTGCGCGGGTGGTAACATTTGAACCCGGCGCGTTTGACTCAAAACTTAAAGAACTGCTTCCGGGAATTACCCCTATTGCCACGTATGGGCACACTCCCGGCCATACCGCTTATCTGATCGAAGACGGCAAAGAAAAGTTGATTATTGCCGGTGACTTTTTGCATGTGGCGCTTGTTCAGTTTCCCGCGCCGGATGTTTCCGCAACCTACGATGTAGACCCGAAAGCCGCCGCGGTTTCACGCCGGCAGATTATGGACTACGCGGCAAAAAACAAAATCCCGGTAGCGGGTATGCACATGGTATACCCTGCTATTGGCATGGTGGAAGCTGACGGAAATGGTTACCGGTTCGTGCCGAAACAGTAACAGCGTTTTACTATGCGGGATAATGCCATTCTTTGCCGCTGCTGTCTTTCAAAACATATACATTTCCGGCAAGGGTGGTTTTTTCCCCGGCGATGATATTTTCATGCAGGCGGATTTTGCCGCCGCCGCCGGGAAGGTCTACCGCGTAAGCCGGCAGGCCCAGGCCGGAAATTAAGCCGCCCAGTTCACGGTAAAGGGCAAGGCCCTGCTTGAGCGGAACCCTGAAATGAGCGGTTCCCGGTGCAAGATCCATCTGAAACAAATAATAGGGCGATAATCCCAGATCAAGACAATCCCGAAACAGTTGGGCAAGCAGCGCCGGATCATCATTAATGCCCTGTAATAGCACAGTCTGTACATGTACGGGAATATCGGCGTCCACACAGGCGGCAAGGGCGGCGCGGCACGGGGCGGAAAGCTCCCGCGGATGGTTAATCTGAACCGCCAGCCGCAAGGGGCGGAAAGCGGCAAACAGGGCAATGGTTTCGCTGTTCAGGCGCGAAGGTTCCGTTATGGGAACTCTGGTACATACACGGAGCAAAATGCCGGGCCGCGCTGCGCGCAAACGGCGGAACAAGTCGCTTAAAACGGCATTGTCCAGGGTAAGGGGATCGCCGCCGGAAACAAGAACCTCCCGGATTTCAGGATGAGCCGCCAGATACGCCATCTCGGGTTGTAAATCACCTACAGTGACAGATGGAGCCGAAGAAAGCCACACACGCCGAAAACAATAGCGGCAGTATCCGGCGCAGGTTCCGGCGGCAAGTAACAGCGCCCGGTCGCGGTACTGGTGAACCAGCCGGGGCGCGGCGCGAAAATGACATTCACCTAACGGATCATCCAGCGCGCAGGGATCGGGCAACGCCTCGCGGGGATCGGGGAAAAACTGCCGCCTGATGGGGTCGTCTTTTTCGGGGCGGGCCAGCGACGCAAAATGCGGCGTTACCGCAAAAGGCAGTAAACCGCGTTGTTGTATTTCGGCAATATAATGTTGTTCTTCGGAACTTACCGAAGCCGCCAGTTCAGGCGGGAGGTCTTCTATTGAGGAAATGAGAGAAATGTTTTTCAAGGTTCTTTTTATTCGATCAACCTAAACCGGCTTTTCTGCGGGTGTAGACGTCATAGAAAACCGCCAGCAGAAGGATTAAGGCTCTTACCACATACTGATAATGAGTGCCCAGGTTCATCAAAGACATACCGTTGTTGATTGAACTCATTACCAAACCGCCGACAATAACGCCGATTACTGATCCAATACCGCCGCCGGCTGAAACGCCGCCAATGTAACACGCGGCAATGGCGTCAAGTTCAAAGAGGTTGCCGGCCTGCGGCAGAGCGCTGTTCATGTAACCGGTGCTTACAATGGCGGCAAGGCCTGTCAGCACGCCCATGAAACAAAATACTATAAACGTAACCAATTCTGAATTGATACCAGAAAGTTTTGCCGAACGGGGGTTGCCGCCAACCGCGTAGATATAGCGGCCCAGAACGGTATTGTTCAAAATAAAGTGAAAAACAAAAACGGTAATACCCAGAACCAGTACCACAATGGGAAGGCCCCGGTAGCGGGCAAAACGATCCGCAAGTCCCAGCGTTAACAGGCTGATTATTATCAGCTTGCCAATAAATACCGGCAACGGAGAAACTTCAAATTCATTGGCAATTTTTTTTCCGCGGCCCAAAAATTCAGCGACAAAGAAAACCGCCAGCACCAGCACCGCCACAATCAGAGCCGTGGGATAGTAGGGGCCAATTTTGCTGGTACGGAACACTTCATCCAGGGTTCCCGTGGAAAGATGGGAATAACCGGTATCTTTAAGACTAACAGGATTAACTTTCGTAACAAGATAGGTAAGACCGCGAAAAAGCTGCATACCGGCAAGGGTTACGATAAACGCGGGTATTCTTGCGTAAGACACCCATGCCCCCTGAAAAGCGCCAATAGCCGCGCCCATCAAAAGAGCCATTATTAATGTAACAAATGTTCCCGCGCCGGTATTGTAAATCATCGCGCTGAGCGCGCCGACAAAAGCGCAGACAGAACCGACCGAAAGGTCTATGCCCTGCACAATAATAACCATTACCATACCGACTGCCAAAATAAGGACATAACTATACTGGAAGAAAATATTGGTAAAATTACGCGGACTCCAGTTGTTTCCGTTGGTCAGCGGGGCGAAAATTATCATAATAAGCGCCAGCATGATGAACATCGAATAATTTTTGATGTTATTTTTTATCAGGGTTTTAGCATCAGAAGTATGAATAACTTTTTTGTCCATTTATTTCCTCCTCATCCGACCAGCGCCAGATGCATTATTTTTTCCTGGGTTGCCTCTTCTTTATTAAGCACCCCTTTTATTTTACCTTCGTTCATTACATATATACGGTCCGCCATACCGAGCGCTTCGGGAAGCTCCGAGCTGACCATAATCACGCTTTTGCCGGCGGCGATCATATTATTTAAAATTCCGTAAATTTCCGTTTTGGCGCCAACGTCAATACCCCTGGTCGGTTCGTCAACAATAAAAATATCCGGATCCGCCAGAAGGCTTTTGCTTACCACAACTTTCTGCTGATTACCGCCGGAAAGATTACGCACAAGCTGATTTATGGAAGGCGTTCTTATGTTGAGGTCTTTCCGGTAGCGTTCCGCCGATTGTATTTCCTTTTGGCTGTCAATAATGCCAAACCGGGAAATTTTATCCAGGCTGGCGTGGGCTATATTGGTTTTAATGTCTTGAATCAGCACCAAGCCCAGACCTTTGCGATCCTCGGAAATATAACCCAGCCCGGAACTGATTGCCGTGCGAGCGCTGTTAAATGTGCATGTTTTTCCGTTAATGCGCAATTCCCCCGTACTGCGTGAACCGTAAGACCTGCCGAAAAGGCTCATCATCAACTCGGTACGTCCGGCTCCCATCGGGCCGCAGAAGGCCAGAATCTCGCCTTTGCGCAGATAAAATGAAACATCATCTACTACTTTTATATCGTGATAATCGGGATGATAGACCGTCCAGTTTTTAACTTCCATGACCGTTTCACCCGGCGATGATTTTCGCTCCGGAAAACGATGGGTTAAATCGCGGCCTACCATGTCTTTAATTATTATTTCTTCGGTCAGGTTGTCAGCTTTTACATCATAAGCGCTGATGGAACGACCGTCCCGCAGTATGGTCACCGTATCGGCAACCTTGAGGACCTCTTTTAATTTATGGGAAATCATCAACAGGGTCAT
>Ga0268262_10001280_pt1 | contig 31534 bp, 30 predicted proteins | sample TergutNc150P3_FD_190354 | JGI IMG/M metagenome (GOLD analysis project Ga0268262, IMG submission 190354) | Nasutitermes corniger P3 segment gut microbial community from laboratory colony in Florida, USA - Nc150 P3 (SPAdes) (version 2) | ecosystem: Host-associated > Arthropoda: Insects >... | reverse complement strand
AGGCACAGTTGTTGTTTTTGGAATCTGTTGATGCACAGAAAGATATACAGATTTACATCAACTCGCCCGGGGGTTCTGTTTATGCAGGTCTGGGAATTTACGACACGATGCAGTATATAACTCCCAATATATCAACCATTTGCACGGGAATTGCCGCCTCTATGGCTGCCGTTTTGTTGTGTGCGGGTCTTCCTCAAAAACGTTCCGCATTGAAACACGCTCGCGTAATGATACATCAACCGATGGGCGGTGCTTCGGGACAAGCATCTGATATTGAGATAGAAGCAAGAGAAATTGCAAAAATAAAGAAAGAGTTGTACGAAATTATTGCTTTGCATTCCAATCAACCGTACGAAAAAGTGTGGGCAGACTCCGACCGCGATTACTGGATGACCGCCAACGAAGCCAAAGAGTACGGAATGATTGACGAAGTACTTCAAAAACATTAATTTTCAATTACATGGCAAAAAAAGGACGCACCTGCTCTTTCTGTGGAAGAACGGAAAGCAATGAAACTATTTTTTTTGACGGCAAAATACCCGCTACCTATATTTGCAATTTTTGCGTGATGCAGGCAAATGATATTGTCCGCGAACTTTACCGTAAAAAAGAAACGGAAATCGGCAAAGAGTTCAAGTTGGACAAAATGCCCAGAGAGATAAAAACCTATCTTGACCAGTACGTTATCGGACAGGACGAAGCGAAAAAAGTGCTGTCGGTGGCGGTGTACAACCATTACAAACGCATTGATTATTACGCCAAACGCCAAACGAAAGACGTGGAAATTGAAAAATCAAACGTTATCCTTGTCGGCGAGACGGGGACGGGCAAAACCCTGCTTGCCTCCACCATTGCCCGCATGATTAACGTGCCGTTCTGCATTGCCGATGCCACCGTGTTTACGCAGGCGGGTTACGTGGGCGAAGATGTGGAAAGCATACTCAGCCGTCTGTTGCAAAATGCTGATTATGACGTGAAAAAGGCAGAACGCGGCATTGTTTTTATTGATGAAATTGATAAGATTGCCCGTGCGGTGGACAATCCCTCCATTACCCGCGATGTATCGGGCGAAGGCGTGCAGCAGGCATTGTTGAAACTCTTGGAGGGCAGCATTGTAAACGTTCCGCCCGAAGGAGGCAGAAAGCACCCCGAACAAAAATTTGTGCAAATCAACACGCAGAATATTTTGTTTATTGCGGGCGGTGCTTTTGACGGTATCGAACGGAAAATAGCTAACCGACTCAATACCAACATTATCGGATATAAAAAACAGAATACCAGCGTGGACAAGGACAATCTGTTGAAACATGTAGCGGCTCAAGATTTGAAAAATTTTGGACTGATACCCGAAATCTGCGGACGTTTCCCCGTTGTAACGCATCTGTCGCCCTTGGACGCTGCCAGCATGAAGCGTATTTTGCTCGACCCGAAAAATGCACTTGTAAAGCAGTACGCCAAATTGCTCGAACTGGACAATGTAAGTCTTCATTTTGAAGATAACGCACTGGAAAGCATTGTCAATAAAGCAATTACGCTGAAAGTCGGGGCAAGAGGTTTGCGTTCCATTATCGAACGCATTATGACCGATGCCATGTTTGATTTATCCGCTGTGGGCAATGAACTGAAAATCACGAAAAACTATGTGGACGAAAAATGTGAGGATATTGTTTAAGGGAAAATAAAAAAATAGACATATAAAAAAGAATAAACATGACAAACCGCACAAAAAATCACAGTCGGAGGCATTATTGCAATGCACAGGTAAGAAAATTAACAGCAATTGCATTTTCGTTGATGCTTGTTTTGCTGATTGGTTGTAATTCAAAGGTACAGGAAATTCAAAATTCTGTTTCAGTTTCGGGAATGGGCAGTGTATTTGCACAACCAGACATGGTACGAATGACTGTCAATTTTTCCCACACCGCACCAACTACAAAAGAAGCAAAAAAGGCAGTCGAGCAAACAATGCAACGAATATTGAAAATTCTGCATGAAGCGAATGTTGAAGATAAATTTGTAAAAACCATATCACTTGAATATGATGTGGATTATGATTATAAAAATGGGCGTAGGATTTGGAATGGTCAGCGAGCACACCAACGCATTGTTGTAACCGTAAATGATATGATAAATAGTCCCGAAAGGTTTTCGGCAATATTGGATAACATTACGGCAATTGATAAAGTTGAAGTGTATAATATTGAGTTTGACATTGAAAACAAGGCAGAATTATTTCAACAAAGCCGTGAATTGGCATATCAAAAGGCATTTGACAAAGCCAATCAATATGCTAAACTTGCAGGGCGTAAAATGGGAAAAGTACTGACAATTTCAGAAAGTGCAAGCCAAGATGTTGCACAAAATCGGTTTGCAAATAAAGCCTGTTTTGAAGTGGAAACATGCGGAAACGCATCTGTTCCTACAGGAGAACAGGGAGTTACATCTGCAATCAATGTTGTTTTTTCGTTAGAGTAGTCAGTGTTAGATACTGAATATAAATAAATATTAGACCGTAAGGAACGTTATATTTTTTGGACAGTTCGTTGAAAATGTAATTTTACAAAACCAAGCATAGAAAACATACAAAATCGAATGTTAAAACCATACAAAATAAAATATCGAATGTTAAAATGTTGATATATGGAGAATTACAGCGAACGGTTATTAGATAGGAAAATAGAAAAGAAACTCAAATCAACAGGTGGAATTTTGTTAAAAGGAGTTCGTTTTTGCGGAAAAACAACAACCGCAATGCACCACGCTGCAAGTCTTGTACGGCTTGACGAGTCGGAACTGATTAGAGAACAGGCAAGGCTCCTACCGCAAATCGTACTTCAAGGCGATACTCCCCGTTTGCTTGACGAATGGCAACTTGTACCAAGTATTTGGAATGCAGTGCGTTCCGAAATTGACCGCCGTTCCGAAAAAGGACAATTTATTTTGACAGGTTCGGCAAGTCCAAGCGATGATGTTTCTGCACATACAGGAGCGGGACGTATTGCACGGTTAACGCTACGTACCATGTCGCTTGCGGAAAGTAACGAGAGCATTAAAACCGTGAATTTCAATGATTTATTTGTAAAGAATAAACAAATCGGAGGACTTGGGGGCGTTCAAATAGAAGATTATGCCAAACTGATTGTTCGTGGCGGAATGCCTGCATTGATAAACGAAACGCCTGAAATTGCACAGGAAGCAATGATTGATTATGTTGAAAATATTGCTTATGTTGATATGCGGACTTTGACCGCACCGCCAACACCCGAACGCATTGCAGCATTGATACGTTCCCTTTCACGCAATATCTCAACCGAAGCCTCTCTCGAAAAATTAGCAATTGAAACAGGATTTACAGACAAGTCGCCAATGGCAGCGAGCACGGTAAGAAAGTACCTCGACCAACTTACTGAAATTTTTGTATTGGAAGAATTGCCTATGTGGAAAACCCATATTCGGTCTTCGGTGCAACAACGCATAAAACCTAAATGGCATTTTGTTGATACTTCTATTGCAGCAGCGGCATTGAGAATTTTACCTTATGGACTTCTCCGTGATTTTGAGGCTTTTGGACTATTTTTTGAATCAATGGCAATACGCGATTTACGCATTTACGCAGATGAACTTGACGGAAAAGTTTATCATTACCGCGACTCGTCAGGTTTGGAAATAGATGCAGTTGTGGAATTGCCGAATGAAACGTGGGCTGCATTTGAGATAAAACTCGGTTCTACAAAATCCATTGACGACGCTGCTGATAATTTACAAAAACTGCTTACGCGCCTAACGCCCGAAAAAGCCGCTCAATGTGCTTCTCTCAATGTTTTGATTGCAGGTTCTTCTTCATACACACGAACGGACAATGTAAATGTTGTTTCGTTAGGACATTTATTTGTGTAAGCAATTTTATCAAATCACCGCCACATCTTCCGAAAGCACCCACCCTTTATTCCCATTATTAAACTGTACTTCCACCCATTCGCCTGCATTGTCAGTAATGGTTACTTTCGCTCCCTCGTGGACGGTAAACAGGTCAGTACCAGAGTTATCGGGCGTACTTTTCACCGTAAGGCTGCTTTGGATAACAATGCCTTCGTCTGTTTTGTTGGCTTGGTTGGTTTGCAGGACGGCAAAAACAATGCTTATCACGCTTGCAATCAGTGTCAGGCAGGCGGAAGAGAAAAACAGCATTCGCAGACGGTAACCCGAAATGAGAAATATTAGCAAGATGCAACATGCTAATAATGAACATAATATAATGGAAAACACCGCCCATTGCTTCGCCGAAAATAAATTTTGAACCGTCAGCAACCACGTTTTCAAAAAGAAAGGCGGAATGCTTTCGATGTTGTCGATGGTTTGCTGGTTGGCAAAGGCTAAATTGTACTGTATATCCTTATTGTTGGGCGAGAGGCGCAATGCCCGCTCGTACCACAAAACCGCAAGTCCAATTTGGTTGCTTTTGAAACAGGCGTTTCCCAAATTGTAATACAAAACCGCATCTTGATACCCCTTATCAATCAATTGCTGGTACGATGCGATTGCTTTTTCATACTCTTTTTTGTTGTACAGTTGGTTTGCCTCTTTAAACAGGCTGTCCTGTGCAACTGCCTGTTTAAAACAGAAAATGCTTACTATCAATAAAATAATAATCTGTGTCTTTTTCATTGCTGATAAAAAATTTTTTTATATCATATTGTTAATTCTCAACCATTTTTTCCCTTTGGGTGTAAGACAAAAAATTAAAAATACCGAACACGGTACACCGATAAGTGCAAATACAAATAAAGCTTCCATTCTTTTTCCTTTCTTTTATTCATTAATATTAAACCTGATACCAACGTCAATACAGATATTACAAACCCTACTCCATAAATTAGAAATCTACTCTCGCCAAAATCTTTAAATAATGAAGAGATTACAATACCTGTCAAAACATATTTTGATATATCAACCAAGTAATTACCAAATTTTTCCTTCCACATAAAGAATATTTATTCAATAAATGCAAAGATACCATTTTTTTTTGAAATAACAAGAAAAAATTAAAAAAACAAACTATTTCGGCGTTGCAACAATCATGCCCAGACAGAGCAGGGAATAAACAATATTGGGAGTCCAAGCCGCCCAAAGTGCTGGAAATCCGCCCAATGTGGCAAAAACCTGTGCGAACTGCATCAACATAATAAAGGAAAACATGATAAGTATTCCCAACAAAAGATGCAAACCAACACCCTGCCTGCTTTTTCGACTGGAAACGCACAGTCCCACCACGGCAAGAATGATGGTTGCGAAAGGAAACGCAATACGCCTATGTTTCTCATATTCATAGTCTTTCGCTTCTGCCCCTTTTGCCTTTTCCTCTTCGATGTGCTTACGAATGTCAGTATAGTTCATCATGGCGTGTCCGTCTTTCACAATCACAAAATCGGAGACGCTGAAATTTAGTGTGGTATCCATTTTTTCGCCCGCAATCATGGTTTCCTTTGCACCGTTGTAGGAACGTTTGATGTAATTGTTTAATATCCAATGGTTTTCTACTGTATCCCATTCAATTGTAGAGGCGTAGAGTTTGTATTTAACACCCTCTTTTCCAAGTTCTTCGTAAGAAAAATCATATCCTTTTTTTGAATTGTGTTCCCAATATTTTACATAGACGTAGCCGTTGGCGGAAATTTTGATGTGGCAATCTACATTCCGCGTCCGAAATTGCCGTGAGCCGTAACGTTCCTTAAATTCCATCAACCCTCTGTTCGTCTTCGGGATAAGGAAATTACTCAAATAAAATGAAAGCGCCCCAATCATAACCGCCGACACAATATAAGGTATCATCAGCCTATAAAAACTCATGCCCGTATTGAGCATGGCAATAATTTCGCTGTGGCGGGAGAGTTTGGAAGTGAAGTAAATCACGGCAATAAAAACAAAAATCGGACTTAACAAATTGACCAGAAAGGGGACAAGATTGCAGTAATACCCCAGAAAAATATCGCTGAAGGGTGCTTTGTCGGCTAAAAAATCCTGAATGTTTTCGGCAGAGTCCACCGCGACTACAATCAGCACAGCCAAGGCTATCACCCCGACAAACGAGCCGAGAAATTTTTTGATAATATAAAAATCTAAAATCTTTATTCTGTGCAAGTTCATATTTGATTATCAGACAATTAAGCCGTCTTTGATGTGGACTGTTCGGTCAGCCAAAGCGGCAATGGATTGGTTATGTGTAACGATTACAAAGGTTTGATGCAGCAAATTGCGCAACTCAACAAACAGGTTGTGCAGTTCCGCGGCATTGTTGGAGTCCAGATTTCCCGAAGGCTCGTCCGCAAAGACAACCATCGGGTTGTTAATCAGGGCGCGGGCAATGGCAATCCGTTGCTGTTCTCCGCCCGAAAGTTCTGAGGGTTTGTGCGTTGCGCGCTGGCGGAGGTGAAAAATATCCAGCAGCCGTTCCGCTTCTTTCACCGCTTCCTTTTTCGATTTCCGTGCAATGAGGGCAGGCAGGCAAATGTTTTCAAGTGCCGTAAACTCGGGCAAAAGGTAATGAAACTGAAAAACAAAGCCAATATGCTGGTTGCGAAACTGCGACAACGCCTTGTCCGACAGATTGAAAACCGCTTTGCCGTTAATTTCCACCGTGCCGCTGTCGGGACGGTCAAGCGTACCCAAAATGTGCAGCAGGGTAGATTTACCCGCTCCCGATGCGCCCATGATGCAAACAATCTCTTCCTTTGATACTTCAAAGTCTATCCCTTTGAGTACCTGTATTGTGCCGTAGGATTTGGTGATGTTTTTTGCTGAAATCATATTTGTTTATAAGATTTTAAACAGAATGCAAAGATAGCATTTTTAATTGAGAAATTTTCGCCACCTTTTCAATAATTGCAAGAACTCCTTAGATTTGAACAAAACACAAAAAAATAATTTTCAACTTTCAATTAAAAAATGCTATCTTTGCAAAAAAGCATTTATGGGCATATTTTTTCAAGGAAAGACAGAATACAAGGCACAATCATTGCAGGCAATTGCATGGAAAAAGTTCCGCAAAAACAGACAGGGCATGTTTTTGCTTTGTTTTCTGGGCGTGGTTGCCTTGCTGGCGATGTTGGGCTATCTGATAACGCCCGACAGCACCCCATACGCCAACGAGCAGATTTTGGAAATCAGACTGCAAAAACCTTTTTCCAAAGTAACTTTCCTGCAACTGCAAAAACAACAACACATCAAAAAAAGAAATCTTTTTGATAAAATGCTCAACGGACAACCCAGTTTATATCATCTTGTACCCGTCTCAAAATACTGGTTGTCAAAGGATAGCATATATGTAGAATTGTTGAACGAAGTCCCGCCGTACAATCGGGCAAGTTACGGACGGGCAACGGCACAGATTGTTGAAAAAAACTATTATTTAGGTACCGACCGCTACGGACGGGACGTTTTGAGCCAGTTGATTATCGGGGCAAGGGTAAGCCTGTCGGTAGGTTTTGTTTCCGTGTTTATTGCGTTGATTATCGGGGTGTTTCTCGGTGCGGTAGGCGGTTATTTCCGCGGGAAAACGGACGAGGTGATTATGTGGTTTATCAATGTGGTATGGTCTGTTCCTACTCTTTTGCTTGTGATTGCAATCAGTTTTGCGCTGGGTGCGGGTTTTTGGCAGATATTCATTGCGATAGGACTTACAATGTGGGTGGACATCGCTCGTGTGGTGCGGGGACAGGTTATCAGTCTGCGGGAAAAGGAATTTGTAGAGGCGTCCAAATCGCTGGGATTTAAGAGTTTGACCATTATTTTCAAACATATTTTGCCCAATATCACGGGGACGGTTATTGTGGTGGCTGCTGCCAATTTCGCCTCTGCCATTCTGACCGAAGCGAGTTTAAGTTTTCTGGGGATAGGCGTGCAACCGCCCATGCCCTCGTGGGGGAATATGATAAAAGAAAATTACGGTTATATCATTTTGGATTATGCCTATCTGGCAATTATCCCGGGTATTGCGATTATGCTTTTAGTTCTGTGTTTCATGCTTTTAGGGAATATTTTGCGTGATGTTTTAGATGTGAAAGGGGAAAATTCATGACACGTAACACGTGACGCGTGACAAAAAATAAGGTTCAATTTTCAATTAAAAAATGGTATCTTTGCAATATGAGTTTTTTTTAATCAATTTTTAATATGATAACAACGCTAAATAAAAACAGAAACAAATTTATTGGTATAATTATTGTTGTGCTTTTTACAAGTTGCAGTATAACAGGCACTTATTTTGTAGGAGACGGATTTGCTAATAAAACATTAATACTAAAAAATAATAATGAATTTGTATACAAGCAGTTTTATGATGTTGGCGGTTTTCTTCCGTCAATAAATGGCACATGGACGAAAAATGGAAATATCCTCACCCTTAATTCCAACGAACAACCCGCTTTTAAACCAAATTCCATTTTTGATACATTAATGCAATGGAATAGAAACGAAAAATTAATTATTTTTCGAGAAATGGAGTATGTTATGTTTTTTACTCACAAATGGGTAATTTCAATAAATAATGGTCAAGAAATAGACACTTTGGATTGTTGTAATGATAGTATAGAGAAAGATTTTCATTATATTGGTACGGCTACTCTTAGCACAATTGACAGCATAGGAAGTATTAAAATTCTTAATACAAGAAATTGGACTGATTGTATATTGAAAGATAGTGTTTTTTATATTTCTAATCCAAAATCAAACCTAATTTATATTTTTCCTGACCCCTATAACATGTATTATGGTGCTAAATATATGGTTAATACGGAGTGGAAAATAAAAAATAGAAAAATTTACTATTGGAGAACAGAAAATGGAAAGTATGCAAAAGATGCCTATTTAGAAAAACGGTTAAAATAATTTGCATTTCAGTTTTTTTTCGTATCTTTGCAAATCACCAAAATGATTAATTGAATTTCATAATTAAAAGAGAATGAATTTATTACAACTTCTATTACAGAACGGATTAAAAACCGTCCGTTCACGCGGATTTTACAAAAACCTGATGGTAACAATTCTTTTAGGCTTTGTTGCTTTGTATTTCATAGCGGTTTTCTTTGCGTTGGGACTGTTTTTGGACAATATTTTACGGCAAATCCCCACCGAAAAAACACCCACGGAAATTTTTAACGGCATCACCCTATATCTTCTTCTGGGCGGACTGGCAGTGCGTTACCTCATGCAGCAATTGGCGACAATCAACGTACAGTCCTATCAGGTGCTGCCGATAAAACGCTCTACCATAGAGAATTACCTTTTGTTCACCCCGCTGCTGCACCCGATTAACTACCTGTTGTTTTTCACCATAATCCCATTTGCAATACGTTCTGTTTCAATTGATTATGATAATTTTACCGCATTGCGTTTTGTACTGAACTTCTTTCTGATTGTTTGCTTCAATTCGCTCACGGCTTCGTTTATCAAACGGAAATTCGGCTCAAATTTTTGGGGATTTTTGGGCGTGATTGTCTTTTTCGGGATATTAATTTTTTTGGAAGTTTCTCAAATTTTTTCCCTTTTCACCATTTCGGGCAAAGTGTTTGATTTCATTGTCTTACAGCCTTTTGGCTTAATTCTGCCCTTGTTCGCAGTGGTTTGTACCTATTTGCTCAACCGCTGGTTTTTCGCACGCAATTTCTACGCGGAACATTTTGAAAGACAGACCAAAACCGCAAAAACATACAATACCTCAAACCTCACTTTTTTAAACCGTTTCGGCATCGTAGGCGAAATCATGGCGTTGGAATTGAAATTGATTTGGAGGCACAAACGGACGAAAAGTTTGACATATATGGCAGTTCTGTTTTTATTTTACGGACTGTATTTTTATACAAATAATTTTTATGCAAACAGTTCCGCATGGCTGTTTTTTTCGGCAATGTTCATAACGGGATTGATTACGTTTATGTTTGGTCAATGGATAATCAGTTGGAACAGTGCACATTTTGACTGTCTAATGACAAAAAATGTGTCTGTTCGGGCATATTTATCTGCAAATTTTTATCTCATGCTGGCGGGAAATACTGCCTGTTTTTTATTAACAATGCCTTATTTTTTGTTTGGAAAACAAATTGCGATACTGCATGTAGTTGCCTTTCTGTATAATTCGGGAGTGAATGTTTTTTTGCTAACCTATTTTGCATCATACAATACCAAACGTATTGATTTAATGGCAAAATCGGTAATGAACTATCAAGGAACAACATTTAAAAACTTCCTGATTGTTCTCCCCATGATGTTTCTTCCAATGTTAACTATTGCAATATTTTCTGCATTTTCAATGGGAAACACGGCATTAGTAGTTTTGTCCGCTTTGGGCATTGTCGGACTTGTATTTCAAAAACAACTGATTACCCTCTGTGTCAATCAGTTCAATAAAAGAAAATATGCGCTGTGCGAGGGTTTTCGCCAGACAGAATAGTAATATAGTTACAAGTTACGAGTTACAAGTTACGAGTAATGAGTAATGAAGGGGAAAAGATAAAAGAGATAAATTAAATAAGAAGATAAAAAAATGAAACAGATAATATTAAAACAGATAAACAAACCCAAGTTGCAACCCAAATTCGTAACTCGTAACTTGTAACTTGTAACTCGTAACAAAAAAAGAATGGATACACATAAAGATTTAATTGTATGGAAAAAAGGGATAGAGTTGGTGAAAGGTATTTACTTGATTACCAAATCCTTTCCTAATTCTGAACAATTTGGCTTGACTTCACAGATGCGAAGATGTGCCGTGTCAATACCCTCAAATATCGCCGAAGGTTGCGGACGAAATTCAGATAAAGAACTGATACATTTTCTTTATATTGCATTAGGTTCGTCCGCTGAATTGGAAACCCAAATTATTATTTCGGTTGAATTGGATTTTTTAGGAAATGAAAAAGCAACAGAAATTTTATCTCTTCTGAACGAAATAATAAGAATGATAACATCGTTAATAAAATCTATAAAAACCCGCAACAACTCATAACTTGTAACTCGTAACTCGTAACTTGTAACTAAAACAAATACACAATGATAGAAGTAAAACATTTGCAAAAACAATACAATGGAATCTGCGTTCTGGATATTCCCCAACTTGCTATTCCAGACGGACAAAGTTTTGGTTTAGTGGGAAATAACGGTGCGGGCAAGACCACCTTTTTCCGCCTTATCCTTGATTTGATAGAGGCAAACAGCGGTGAAATTCTGTTGGACAGCCAGCCCGTTGTCCGCAACGACGAATGGAAATCAAAAGTCGGCTCGTTTCTGGACGAGGGTTTTTTGATTGATTTTCTGACGGCGGACGAATATTTTAGTTTTGTGGCAAAACTGCATCATCTGTCAAAAGACGATTTGAGCCTGTTTCTCAACACGATGGAAGAATTTTTTAACGGGGAAGTCTTGGGAACGAAAAAACTTATCCGCGATTTTTCCAAGGGAAACCAAAAGAAAATCGGCATTGTGGCTGCTCTGATAGGCAATCCAAAATATCTAATTCTGGACGAGCCGTTTACCGCCCTCGACCCCTCTTCGCAAATTCGCCTCAAACGTTTTTTGAACGAGTTGCAGGAAAAATTTGCAATTAACATGTTGATTTCCAGCCATGATTTGAACCATATTACCGAAGTTTGCAAACGGATTGTTATACTGGAAAAAGGGAAAGTGGTAAAAGATTTGCAAACAAGTACCGATACCTTGAAGGAGTTGGAAAGTTATTTTGCGGTTTAGTTTGAAAGTTTATGAAGTTTGAAAGTTCTTAAAGTTTATAAAGTTCTTAAAGTTATAAAGTTATAAAGTTTTGATTATGAATAGGATAAAAATTTTGAAATTAATTGTCCGCCTCTTGATTGGGGCGATGTTTGTGGCTACTGCCGTATTGAAATTGCTGTCGCTGGACGAGTTTGAGTTGTACATTTACAGTTTCGGCATTTTCAATTACATTACCGTTACCGTGCTGGCGCGTTTGTTGGTTGCTTTGGAGTTGTTGATGGGTTTGTTTTTGCTTTTGAAGCAGTTTTACAAACAGGTTTGGCTGCTTATAATGCTGACTTTGACGGGGTTTACCGTATTTTTATTTTATGTTGCCCTCTTCCGCAACGATGCCAATTGCCACTGTTTCGGCGAATTTATTGAACTCAACCCCCTGCATTCCATTTTGAAAAATGTAATCACCATGGCGTTGATGCTTTTGATAATGAAAGAAACAGATTACACGTTCAAATTTAGGAAGTGGCTGATTGTCAGTTGTTTTGCCCTTGCGGTAATTTTGCCTTTTGTGGTTTTTCCGATGGACGCACTTTATAATAAGGTGGTTTCGCCAAGCAGCACCATCAATCTGAAAGCCTTTGAGGAGTTGCAGAAGGATACCGCACTTACAAATCTCGATATTGAACACGGCAATCATATTGTTGCGTTTTTCCTTTCGGGCTGTAAATTTTGCAAATTGGGCATCAAAAAAGTGAATACCATTGCTGAAAAACACCAGTTGGACGGCAACCACATTAAAATATTTATTAGCGGCAGCGACGAGGGAATTGAAAAATTTAAACAGGAATTTGCCTTGCCCGATTATCAATTTTTCAAAATATCGCCCATTGATGCTCTGAAAGCAACGGACGGTTCATTTCCAACGTTTTTGTATGTACAGGACGGTAAAGTATTGAAATCTATTAATTTGAGAGGCATTTCCGAAGAAGAATTTGTGGATTTTTTAAAATAAAATTCGGATATTGTTTTTTTATTTTTTGGATTGCTTCACTCCATTACATTTCGTTCGCAATGACGTAATATATTGAAAACAACGTCATTGCGAGCGAAGCGAAACAATCCCAAAAAGTATATAAAAAATATTTTATATATTAAATTGGTGAAGCAAAATTGCGCCTTAAAAAGAAAAGCCGTCAAAAAGACGGCTTTTTTAATTAACCCGTAAAGACTATTGCCATTTACAAGTAATTCCTAAGATTGCAACGCTTGATGCCTCGCATTTTTCTTTGTCAAGGTTTCCGTCTTTGTCCTGTGGAACGGTTACGCTTGTACCATCTGCTGTGGTGCATTTGCACTCTTTTTTGCAAGAAGCTGCAAAAAGTCCTAAGCCTGCTACGGCTGCTACCAAGAATAATTTTTTCATTATCTTCTAAGTATTTAAATAAATGCCTACTCTTTAAACGATTTTCGGCTTACTCGTTTTACACTAAATGCAAAGTTACAAAAAAAAAATGAGAAAATCGAGCAATTTTTGAGATGATTTTTCTAAATTTGTGTATCTATCTGATTATAAGGGGAATATTTTGTAGAAAAATTTGTGTTTTTTTTCAGACATCCCCCCTACCCCCCTTCAAAGGGGAAATTTCTGATTACAAACGTCATTATTTTTTCTTTAAAGTCGGAAAAAAACAAAATTGTACTGCCCAAAATTCCCCCTTTGAAGGGGGGCAGGGGGGATGTCCATAAAAAAAGAAAGAGGCTACCATTTGGCAACCTCTTTTTGTTTGGTAAAACGGGGAATTATTTCCATACACATTTTACTGCTGGCGCGCCTTCTTCCTCTACTTCTTGAAGAGCCTGAAATGCATCACATGCTTCTTTGCTGTCGATTACGCCTTGCATTGGGATATCTACTCCTGCCATTGTACATTTGCACTCTTTTTTGCAAGAAGTGGCAAATCCTGCTAAGCCAATCACGGCAACCATTAAGAATAATTTCTTCATTCTTTATTAAGTTTTTAAATAAACGCCTACTCTTTGAACGATTTTCGGCTTACTCGTATTAATAAATGCAAAGATATGAAAAAAAAACAAATAATTCGGCATAATTTTTTGTTAAATTTTTCTATTTTTTCACAAAAAAATGGCATTTTCTGTTTAAGCAATTCTAAAACAGCCTATTTTTTTGATTTAAAAATAAAAACGAGTGATTTTGTATAAAAAAATTCTTAAATTGGGAAATTTATGGTGCAAAAATTCTTAAAAACGAAACATATATATTTATCAATTTCCTCTTTGTAGATACGTGGCATGCCGCGTCTGTACAATTTTTGATTACCGAAAAAAATTCAAAATAAAAAAAGCAACATTATATTTGTATTGTTAATACATGCCGTCTCTGCACAATTTGTTGCCTATATCATTAATGACAAAGACGGATATACAAATATCAGAGAAAAACCCAATGCAAAATCTCAAATAGTGGGAAAAGTACAGAAATATCAAGTTTTTTCAATAGATGATAGTTGCGGAGACGAAATATACCCGATGGATAAATGGGAAGGCGTACAATCCTATGGAAATCCGAATGGTTATATTTTTAGAAAAAACATATTGGAGTTAAACGCTCTACCTGTAATTGTAGGAAAAGGCGATCTTAAATTACTGTCTGGGAAAAAAGAAAGTACTGTTACAGGGAAAAATGACAGTATCACAATCACCATGAAATTACAACTATTTAATATGCAAAATCATAAAGAATTTGCTTACGGTGGAGCAAGTGATGCTTATGATGACAATTTGAATAATAATTCATTTAATAATGAAATTTTGTATGAATGTTTTGATATTTTTTAATTGTTGGTAAATTATTTTGCATTTGTACAATAAACACAATTTGTATGCGTTTTTAAAAAAAACAGTGTAAAAAAATCACAAATGAAACAGATTAAAGATTTCAAAGTTACGGCAATAAAACAATTGGATTTCGGCGATTTTTGGTTAAGCGTCTCCGCTGATAGTTTGGAAAAAGTTTCAGCAGGTCAGTTTGTTAATATCTTGATTGCCAATACACAAAAGACTTTTTTACGGCGTCCCATTTCCATTTGCGATGTAGATTATGCTTCCAACACCCTGCATTTTTACATTCGGAAAGTGGGGGACGGTACAAATACGTTAAGCCAAGTCAAAACGGGCGATTTGGTCAATATTGTTTACCCGCTTGGAAATGCTTTCGGCTGGCAAAAATCGAAAAAACCTTTGCTGATAGGCGGTGGTTGTGGCATTGCCCCCTTGTTTTATCTGGCGAAAACTTTTGCCGATAACAACATCAAAACCAATGTTTTATTGGCGGGACAGACAAAAGAAAGTTTAAGTTGGACAGGCATTTTCGACCCCATTTCCACCGTTCACCGAATTACAGATGACGGTTCGGCGGGTGAAAAAGGTTGGGCAACACAACACAGCATATTAAAAAATATACAAGATTTTGACCATATCTACACCTGCGGTCCCGAGGCAATGATGCAGGCAGTTGCCAAAATGGCAGACCAGCACAATATCCCCTGCGAAGTTTCTTTGGAACGCACAATGGCTTGTGGCATAGGCGCTTGTCTCTGTTGCGTAACGAAAACAGACACGGGAAACCGCTGCGTTTGCACAGATGGTCCGATTTTTGATTATAAAGAATTAGTAAATTTTATTTCATAACCATAAAAATTAGATAGAAAATGACGACATTAATTAGTATTGGAGTGATAGTACTCCTCGTATTGTGGATTATTTCCATATACAATGGCATGGTGAAAATGCGTAACAACGTGGACAAGGAATGGCGAAATATTGACGTGCAGTTAGAACGTCGATATGCCTTAATTCCCAATCTGATAGAGACCGTAAAAGGTTACGCGAAACACGAAAGGGAAACCTTGGAGTTAATCACCTCTTTCCGTTCTAAAGCAATGAATGCCAGAACGATAACGGAAAAAGCTGAAGCGAACAATCAACTTTCGTCCGCTTTATCTGGATTGAGCGTGCAGTTGGAAGCCTACCCCGATTTGAAGGCAAACACCAACTTCTTGCAATTGCAGGAAGAACTGGCTTCTACCGAAAACAAAATCTCGTTTTCCCGCCAGTTGTACAATCAGGTGGTAACTTCCTACAACAACAAAATCCAGATTTTCCCCAACAACATGATGGCGGGAATGTTCAATTTCACGGCAAAAGATTTGTTTGAAGCCTCCACCGAAGAGGTTCGCCAAGCACCAAAAGTAGCGTTTTAAGGACGAACCGCAGGTTGATGCAACCAAAATTCAGTTGCGCCTTTGCAGATTTTAAAAATTTCTTTGCAGAGGGGCAACTTTTTTTTGTTTTACATAAAATAAAATTTTAAAAATAGAAAAAACAGTTTTTTATGCAACAACAGTCTTAACATCTGTAACAGTGATGTTTACATCTTGTAAGGACAAAGAAACCCACGGCAACAGAAGTCAAAACAATTCATTTGTAATAGAGGTCGAAAATGTAATTGAGGGGGGCAGATAACATCGTTAATGTAATGGCAAAAGCCTTTGGTCAGTCCCGCCTGTATGTCGCGGGAGAAAGCCGTTACAAAAATAACAGTTTTAAATTAACGCTTTCCAATGTGCCGAGCAACTGTTTACGTCCAATCGCAGATTTTTTTGATGGAATTCTCCCAATGATAAGCGATACAAAAGTCAAAATCGCAAATATTTACCTGCTTGCTTATGATAATGTAAAAGATTAAATTGGTGATTTTCAATATGTTAATTGCGTAATCGACTGTCTTTATTCCGATAGAGATTTTACCATAAAGGGCGGAAGTTGGGATTGCAATTTCAAAAAAGGATGGAATATTCTCTATATTGATTGGGCGGAAGAGAAAATAACGGTTGCCCAAAAATCGTCTAAAATAAGTTTTGAAGTGGAATATCATGCTTATAATTGGAAAACGGCTACTCCGCATTTTTCCGTCCATGAAAGAAAACAAAACCTGCATAAATTCGAAAACCCGTTGCAAAATCAGACCGTTTTGCAGTGATGTTGATGAGGTAATCCGCTTTCATAATCAGGTGAATTTTAGGACTTAATGCATATTCAGTCCCAATAAAAGGATTGATTAACATAATGGCATATCTCTGATATACAGCATTTTCCGCATTCGGATTGGAAACATCGGCAAATACGGTAATATTTTTCACGCTGCCACCTCCGACTGTTCCGCCCGAAAAAACGGTGAATTTTTTTATTTCATATTGATAATCAATCAGTAAGCCGCCCCAACTCAATGTTGTATTGCTTTTGTTTTTCCCGTAAAAGAGGGTCGAATTGTATCCTTCGCCGCCGATGCAAAGGTGTTTTCCGAGATGAAACCGCAACAAACCGCCTATCCCGAAAGGCATTCCCTCTATTTTTATTTTTTCGGGAAAACGCTGTGTATGAACGCTTCCGCCCCAAACATATCCCGTATGCAACATCATGCCGCCCGAATATCCTTGAAAATATTTCTGAGCGGTCGCCGTTGCAAAAACAGTTACAAAAATTGTAAAAACGGCTACTTTTTTGTTGTAAAAATAATTCATTTTGCAAAGATACAATTTTTTAGACATTTTTGCGTTTTGTATGCAATAAAATTAATTAACGGAGAAGCCGAAAGCCATAAGTGGAGGCAATATTTAAAAAAAAGATAGAAATGAAAAGAACAGTTTTGTATGCAGTAACAGCCGTAACGGCTATGACGATGGTATTTGCAGCGTGTAAGGACAAGAATTCTAACAATAATTCAATAGAGGTTGAAGCCAAAAATGTAATTGACGGAAACGGATATATTGTTAAAGTAAAAGCCTATGTGCTTAATTCTGACGAATATTTACTTACTTCAACCGATTACGTGAACAACGGTTTTAAAATGACACTTCCAGAAGTGCCGAGTGAGTGTTTAATTTCCGCAACGTTGATGTTTCCTAAGATATTGGTAAGAGATAAAAATGCTAAAGTGTTAGATGTAGATTTTTTTGCTTATGATAATGAAGATTGGAATGTTGGCGATTTTTATCTTGAAGACCCAATAACTGATTATGAGGCTTGCTATTATTACGCCGATAGAAATTTTACAGTGAAAGGAAATGCTAAAGGAAGGAAATATGATTGTACTTTCAAAAAAGGCTGGAATATAGTGTATGAAAGAGACGTAATATCTACCACAAAAAAGCCGTCAGGAGCAAATTTTGTATGGGTGTATTGTGGAAAATTTTTTAGGAATAATATTATTTTGTAGATTGCTTCGCTTTGCTCGCAATGACGTAGAAATCAAGATATTACAACGTCATTGCGAGGCGTGAAACGACGAAGCAATCCATAAAATAAAAAAAATCATTCTCAATTCTCAATTCTCCATTGTCAATTCAAAAAAAAATGGTATCTTTGCAAATCTTTGGTTTCAGAGTGAATTAAAAGGGAACAGGGTGCAAATCCCTGACAGTCCCGCTGCTGTAATCTCTTTACATGCTGTGATTTACGTAAGCCACTGTCGGTTTCGATGGGAAGGCAATCACAGCGAGAGTAAGTCAGAAGACCTGCCAGAGTGTAAGTTCAGAATGCTTTCGAGGAAAAAGGCAGAACGGCTCTAACAGGTTAAAACACAGTGTTTTTCAGTTCAATTCTTCGTACATTCTGACAGTGTAGAATGTAAAACTTGACACGCGGATGTTTTGGAGAATAAAAAAATGGGCAGTATTTGCATTTTTGGGATTGTTCGGTCTGGGTCTGCTTCACGGGCAGGACACGCTGAAATCGGTGCAGTTGGAAGAGGTGCGGATAGAAGGAAAATCCGAAGCGAAACCTTTGCCGTCCAAGCAAGTGCTTAATACTGAACTTGTTCCCAACCAGTCGGTGCAAGTGTCCGAGGTGTTGAAAAACTTTTCAGGCATCAGCATCAAAGATTACGGCGGAGTGGGCGGACTGAAAACGGTTTCAGTGCGGGGACTGGGTGCAAATCATACCGCAGTCAGTTACGACGGCGTGAATATCGCTGATTTTCAGAGCGGACAGGTTGATTTGGGAAAATTTTCGCTGGATAATATTTCGGTCGTCTCTTTGCAGACGGGTTTCGGCTCGCAGGACGATATTTTTAAACCTGCACGCCTTTTTGCTTCTGCCAGTCTGCTGGAAATGACAAGCCGCAAACCTGTTTTTTCCGAAAAAGGAAAATGTAATGTAAAAGCCTCTTTAACAGGTGGTTCGTTTGGATATGTCCAGCCGTTTTTGCGGTTGGAAAACAGAATTGGGAAGCATCTGGTTTCGGCTTTGCAGGCTGATTTTCTGTATTCTAAAGGCAATTATCCCTACCTCTTGCATTACGGGGGAATGTCGGACAGCACGTCCAAAGAACGCCGCCTCAATTCCGATGTGATGCAGTTTCGGACGGAGGGTGATTTGTTTTATAACATCAACAAAAACAATCAGTTACGGATAAAAGGATATTATTACTACAGCGAACGCGGATTGCCAAGTGCGGTTATTTTTTACAATATCCACTCTACCAAACGGCTTTGGGACGAAAACGCGTTTGTACAGGGCAATTTCACCTCGCAATTGGCTTCAAAATGGCGGTATCAGTTGAATTTGAAAGCCAATTACGCCTACAGCAGATACATCGACCCCGAATTTCCAAACGAAAAACATTTGCTGGACAACCGCTACTATCAACGGGAATATTATTTGTCTAATACTTTGGCATACAAACCCTTGGATAGTCTGTTGTTTAGTCTTGCAAACGATGTTTTTATGGAAAACATGAGTGCGAACACTTATCAGTTTCCGTTTCCGACCCGCTATCATATTTTGAGTAATCTGGCGGGCAGTTATTCGCGTAAATGGTTGAATGTCAAGGCTTCACTGCTGCACAGTTTTATCACGGATAAAAAGTTGCTCAACGATACTTTGCAGAAATTAAACCGTTTTTCGCCTACTGTTGCGGTAGAATTTTACCCTGAGAAATCAAAATCATTGCTGTTCAGTCTGTTGTATCAAAATACATTTCGTATGCCTACTTTCAGCGAATTGTATTACAATTCATTGAATAACAGAAAATTAAATCCCGAAAAAGTTCACCAGTATGCTTTTTCTGCTTTGTGGAACAGGTATGTGAACAAACTCCTGCCTTATTTTTCCCTGCATCTGAATACGTACTGCAATCAGATTGAGGATAAGATAGTTAGCATTCCCACGCAAAACCTGTTTGTTTGGGCGGTGGTCAATTTCGGCAGGGTGCAAATTGTCGGGACGGATATTACCCTCAAAAGCAGTTTTTACATTCATGCAAAATGGAGTTTGGACGTGATGGGCAGTTATTCCCTGCAACATGCTGTGGATAAGACAGATAAGAATGGGAAAACCTACGGGCATCAAATTCCCTACACGCCTCAACATTCGGGCATCGGGCAATTGATGTTGCGGACGCATTGGGTTGATGTTTCTTACAGCATTTCCATGACGGGAAAACGCTACATGCTGGGCGAAAATATCCCCGCAAACGAACTTTCGGGCTACATTGACCAGAATATTGCGGTGGGCAGAAGTTTTTCCTTCAAGAAAATGAAACTGTATCTGGGGGCGGAAATGTTGAATTTGGCAAATAAAAATTATGAAGTCATTCGGAATTTTCCCATGCAGGGGCGGGCGTTTCGGGTGCAGGTGAAAATCACCTCCCCTAACCCCTCCAAAAGAGGGGGACAAAAAGCCTCCCCTAACCCCTCCAAAGGAGGGGAACAAACTCGGATTAAAAATACAAAGCATGTTTCCCAATTGTCCGAAGGACAAAAACTCCCCTCCTTCGGGGGGAGTGAGGGGGACTTGGAGATAACAAGAAGTTAAATTTAATAAATAAAAAATCATGAGTAGTATTAGAATGAAATTTGCATTAATTTGCATGGCGGGTTTGGTTGCTTTCAGCAGTTGCAAACCGAAGCCTGAAGAAGAAGATGTGTTGGGCGATGTGTATATCCTCAACCAAGGCGGAATGGGCATGAACAATGCGTCGTTGAGTTGTTACAATTCGCAGACGAAGGCGTTGTTGAACGACTGTTTCCGAGTGAAAAACAAACGCGGTCTGGGCGATGTCGGCAACGATTTGAAAGCCTACGGCGGAAAATTGTACTGTGTGGTAAACAACTCTAACACAGTCGAAGTGATGAACTTGCACACGGGCGAAACGGTGAAGCAGATACCGCTTTCCAGCAAAATGCCCAGACGCATCGCCTTTTGGAAAAACAAGGCGTATGTCTGCTGTTGGGACGGGACGGTGGTGCAGATTGACACGGCAACGTTTGCGGTGGAAAAAACCGTCAAAGTGGGCAGAAGTCCCGAAGATTTGTGTGTCAGCAACGGGAAACTGTACGTAAGCAATTCGGGTGGAATGGATTATCCCAATTACGATTCCACGGTTTCGGTGGTTGATTTGAGCAGTTTTGCCGAAGTGAAAAAAATTGCCGTAGGCTTAAATCCGAACCGTATTCAAGCAGATGGTTACGGCAATGTCTATGTGATTGTTACGGGTAATTATGTAGATGTGTTTGCAGAATTTAAGTGCATCAGTTCGCAGAGCGATGCGGTTACCCAATCCCTTGATTTTGTGCCTGATATTTTTACCATTAGCGGAAATACGGCGTATTTGTGTCAATACAATTATGCAACTTCTTCTTGCGTGGTGAAAGAATTTAATGTGGTATCGAAACAGGTTGTAAAAGAAAATTTTTTCACGGAAACGGTTGATATAAAGGCACCTTACAGCATATCCGTTGATGCTGCAAACGGCGATGTGTATATCGGTGATGCCCGTAATTACGTTGAAAGCGGCGATGTGTACTGTTTCGGCAGTAACGGGAAAAAGAAGTTTAAGTTGGAAGTAGGGGTTAATCCTTGTGATATTGTGCTGGTACGGTAGCCGTTGAATACAATAAAAAAACAGGTTAACTTTTTGAAACTTAACCTGTTTTTTATTGGAAACATTTCCGCTTATTTTGCAAAGAAATCAACTTTTCCCGTATGCATGTCGTACATAGCACCTACGATTTTGATTTCGCCCTTGTCTTCCATTTCTTTCAAAATGGGACTGTTTTTGCGAATTTCTTCAATCATCACCTCCACGTTTACATGGCAAACTTTGTCCACAAACTCGGGATTTGCCGAAGTGGTTTCGCCTTCAAAACCTTCTTTGGCACGAGCCACGGCGGGTTTCACTTTGCTCAACATTTCGGTAATGTTGCCAAGTTCCGTACCGTCGATGGCGTGTTTGATGGCACCGCAATAGCCGTGTCCGACAACCACTACAAGTTTAGCACCTGAGGCTTTGCAAGCAAACTCCATGCTTCCCAAGATGTCGGGATTGACGATGTTTCCCGCAACGCGAGCAACAAATACATCACCGATGGCTTGGTTAAACACGTCCTCAACAGGCACGCGGGAGTCCAGACAGGAAAGGATAACGGCTTGAGGATGTTGTCCTTCGGCAGCGTTTTTAACCCGTTCTGTGTTGTTTCTCACAGTCAGTCTGTTGTTGATAAAATCGTCGTTTCCCTGTTTGAGAATTTCAATCACTCGGTCGGGAGTGAGTTGCGATTGTTCTTCTGCCGACAGTACCGCATTGTTTTGTTGGTCGTTGTTTTCGGCAACCTGTTCTTTGTTTCCTCCGCAAGCAGCCATTACGAAAACGGCAACAATCGGGAATAGAATTCTTTTTACACTCATACTTTTTTTACGTTTTTAGTTTATTAAAAATTTAATTATGACCATTTAACGCAGAATGTTTTCGCGTATTGTGCAAAAATTATAAAAAATATTTTTTTTATAATAAAACCGTGATTTTTTTTGCGTTGGCGATGCAGTTGCAACCCCTTTCAAATGGGGGTTAAAGATGTCTTTAAAAAAGAACCTGTTCTCTGTTTTGAAAGTACTTGTTCTTTGTTTCGAAAGAACCTGTTCTTTAAATTGAAAGAACTTGTTCTCTTGAAACAAAGAACCTGTTCTTTCGACAACGAGAACAGGTTCTTTTGAAACAGAGAACAGGTTCTTTTTTACAACATGGTTTTGTCTATCTTTTGCATTGCTTTGTTTTTTTCGTAAAGACGTTATTTTCAGCACAATACGTCATTTTGAACGAAATCTAAAAAAGTGAAGCAATTCGTAAAATAACAAAAAATAATATTCTTTAATTACATTTAAAATGCTATCTTTGCAAATAATTAAAAAAAATGATAAAATATGAGACAGTATGCCATTGTAATTTTCGTTTTCACCTTCGCCGTTTTTTCGGCAAAGGCACAGTTTACCCTTACGGGACAACTCAAAGACACGGCAAAGGAAACCGTTTCCGCAGCAACCGTGATGTTGTTGAACATCAAAGATACTACGCTGGTGAATTTTACCACCTCCGATGCCAAAGGACAGTTTGCGTTCAAAAATATCAAAAAAGCAAACTATTTCCTTAAAATTTCGCATGTAACCTACATGCCGCAGGAAATCTACATCGAGGCAGGGGAAGAAAAAGAAATGGATTTGGGCGTCATCACCATGAAACCTATCGCCCATTTTCTGATGGAAGTGGTGATACGCGAGGCAAAAGCACCCATTTTCATCAGGGGAGATACGGTGGAATATGATGCGACTACGTTCAAAGTTCCCCCGGGTTCTACCATTGAGGATTTGCTCCGCCGATTGCCGGGCATAGATGTCGATGCAAACGGCAACATCTCTACGATGGGAAAAGATGTAAAAACGGTCTATGTGGACGGCAAAGCCTTTTTCGGCAACGACCCCAAAACGGTAACCCAGAATTTAGATGCCGCCGCCGTCTCGAAAGTGCAGGTTTTCACCGAAAAATCGGAACAGGAGAAACTTACGGGCATCAAAGACGGTTCGCAGGAAAAAGTGATGAACGTGGAACTGAAAAACGAATACAAAAAAGGATATTTCGGTAAGGCAAGCCTCGGTTATGGCTGGGGCGAAAATGCACTGCACCGCTGGACTGCAAGAGGAAATTTCAACTGGTTTACCGATAAACAGCAACTTTCATTTATCGGATACGGCAACAATATCAACCAATCAAGTTTTGATTGGGGCGATATGTCGGAATTTAAAGGACAAAGTATGCGAATGGGGGCAGACGGCGATTTCGGTTTCGGCTCAAGCGGATACGGAAGACGAATGAATTACAGTTATTACGGCAATTCAAGTTCGGGTTTTTCCCAAAACGGCGGAGGCGGTGTGAATTACAATTATTTCAAGAAAAAAATCAAATTCAACCTTGGATATTTTTACACGGCGAACAGAACGTTCAACGAGGAATTTGCAAACAGAAAAACCTTTTTGCAGGACTCTACCTTTTGGCAGATTGATACAACCCAAAATGAAAATATTCGCCAAAACCACAGTCTTTCTACTGGGTTTGAGTACAATATCGACTCGAACAATACGATTTATGCCTCGGCAAATTTTGATTATTCGCTTACAAGCAGGGAAAATGCCTTTAATAAACTGTATCAAAATGCGGAATTTATAAATATCAATCTGCATACGGTGGACAATAAATACCAAAATGATAAGATTGGATTTCGTACAAAAATGGTTTATAATCACAAGTTTAAGAAAAAAGGACGGAGTTTTGCCGTAAGCGGATATTATAATTTGGATAATGGAACAAATTTGGAAAATATTGATAATATAAATGAATATTTTCGTTTGACTACGCAATCGGAATGGATAAAATTCAGGGTCAAAAACAACAAGGATAATAAGGAAAATACGGTAAAATCAAGTGTTTTGTATGTCGAGCCGATAGGAAAAAGGGTCTCAATTATGGGATTTTATAATTTTAGAAATACGGTTACCACCAACAAAAACACCTCCTCCGACACCGAAAACGACAATGCAGATATTGATTCGCTGTGGTTGAATTACAAAAACACAACATTCTATCACCGAATAGGTTCAATGGCAAATTATAATCACAACGGCATCAATTTATCGTTGGGGGCTGCCTTTCAGTCCTTGAAATTGAACGGTGAGATTGATACAAAACCGCAATCTGTTGAGAAATTGGATATTCCTGCTTACAATAATTTTATCCCCCATTTATCAATTGATATTGAACTTCCCAGAAATTTTGATGTAGATATTTATTATTCTTATGAAGTTTCCGAACCCGATATGGCATATTTGTTTCCGATGCCCAATCTGTCAAATATGATGAACAAAACATTGGGAAATCCGAACTTGAAACCAGAACGTTATCATAGAACAAACATAAATTTCTCTTATTATAACTCTGCGGCAATGACCAATTTCTCATTCAGCCTGCACCCTTATTTTTATCAAAATCAAATTGTGTATAATCAATATACGGAATATATTGAAAATCAAGGATATGTAACGGTTGCTTCTCCTGAAAATATAGATGGCGGAAATGCTTTTTCTGCTCATTTTTGGACACATTTTCCTATTGTAAAAACAAAATTAACAATGAGCATGTCGGGAAGCGGAAGTCTTAGCAATTCGCCTGTTTTTATCAATCGGATTGAAAATAATACCCATTCAACAGGGTATAACGGAAGTATGAGTTTCAGTTTGACATTGGGTCAGAAATTGAGTTTTTATCTCAGTGGAAATGTGTCTCAAACCTTTACAAAATATTCTATTCAAAGTGATAGAAATCAGAGTTATATGAATTACGGCAGTTCTGTAAGCGGGAAATGGCAGGTTTTCAAAAAGACATTTTTAGAAAGCAGTTTCAACTTTTCAAACTATACCAACAAAACCTTTGATTTTAATAAGAATATCTACAATTTACATGTTTCCGTCCGTCAGGTTATCGGTAAGAAAAATCAGTGGGAATTGCGATTGGCAGCGGTGGATATTTTAAATCAAAACAAGTATATCAACCAAATCGCGGCGTTGAACTATATTGAAAATCGGACATCGCCTACGCTGGCACAGTATTTTTTGCTTACCGTTGCGTACAATATTAAGGGGTTTGAGGCGAAAAATAATAGCAGGAGGGCGTATTATTATTAAAAAAAAATATATAACAACATGAGGAAGATAATTGTTTTAGCATCAAGTTTGTTTTTAGCAACAAACGGTTTCAGTCAGCAAAACGGCGTTGTAACTTACACCGTAACACACAATTGGGTAAAGAAAATGGCAACCTGCGAATACATTTCCAAAGCCGACAGAGAACGTTCCGCCTACGTCTGGGGAGATGACAGAGAATACGTGCAGAACGCCGAATTGAAGTTTAATGCCGAGGCGTATCGTTTTGAATACAAGGAAGAAGAGGGCGAAACAGGTTACAGTTGGCGGAAGGAAAGTTACATCATCTACCGAGACCGCTCCCAAGGCGGCACTTTTGACGTGATGACCCTGTTGGAAAAACCGTATGCCGTTGAAGATACCTTGCAGTGTCAGAATTGGAAAATCAAAAATGACATGAAGGAAATCGCGGGTCATATCTGCATGAATGCCTCGTTTTACGATACGGTGAAAGGAAAGGAAATCATCGCGTGGTTTGCACTTGATTTGCCCATTCCCGTTGGACCTGATAAATATTGCGGTTTACCGGGTATGATACTCGAAGTCAATGAAGCCAATGGGGCGGTGGTTTATACGGCGGTAAGCGTGTTGTTGTCGGAGGAAAAGGTTGCGGTGGAAAAACCTGTGGTTAAGAAAAGAACGAAAATTATTAATTATGCGGATTTTAATAAGTTGATTATCAATTATATCAATGAGTGTAAGAAGATGCAGAGACCTTATTTTTGGGGGATTTCGTTTTAGTTTGTAAAGTTATAAAGTTTGTAAAGTTATAAAGTTCATAAAGTTTGTAAAGTTCATAAAGTTTGTAAAGTTTTTAGCGTAAAAAAAATTGTCAATTATCCATTATCAATTGTCAATTAAAAATGCTATCTTTGCAAAATAAATTTCCGAAAGTAGAAAATTTTAACAAAAAAAGAATTAGCAATGAAGATAAAGCAGATTTTAGCAGTATGTATATTTTTGGCAATGGTTTTGTCGTTAAGTTTTGGACAGAAACTTGATTTAAGTTTGCCGTTCACCAAAGAACAGATGTATAAAGATTTTGATGAATTTGTACAGATAATCAAAGATATAAATATACAGGGCGATGTACGGGAAGTAGTTACAGGGTACAATCCGCTTACATACATTCAACGGGAACGCCCGAAGATTGAAAATCTAAATTCGTACCACGAATTTATTGGCTTTTTGGAAAAATGTTTGTCTTACACCATGTGCGCACATGCTTCTGCTGCAGAAAAACCCATAGGAATAGGATTGTGGAATCTTGATACATCGGCAATTGCTGTTTTTGCTTCCGAATGGCAAGAATATGAAAAACAAAAGGCAGGAGGTGCTCAAACCATTGGGCGAACATTTTATTACAATGGGGATTATTATATATATGGAACACAAAAAATGATAAAAAGGTATTCGGAAAAAAATGATACGATTGTTATCTCTGATATGCGGTTAATATCGTCCAATGGACAACCAATGGATACATTGTTTTGGAAAACATTATCAAGCACCTATCCGATACGTCTTCGTTGGGATTATCGTAAGAAAAAATATTATACGGGCTGGTTATCCATAGCACCTCCTCAACGAATTTTAGTAGAAGATTTTCCAACAAAAAAACAATATGTTCTTCCTTTAGATTCGTTTAATATAGAATTTTCTGGTATATCTTTACCTGATAGCATTACCCGCAAAATTACCAGAGAAAAATCGGATAATAAAACCGTTAAATATTATGACAGTTTAGGATTGCTTTATATTTACATGGGTGCTATGATTGAAGATAGTGTATTTATTGATTCTATAAAAAAAGTTGGAAAGAATAAGCCCATTAAAAAAATCATTTTTGATGTTAGGGATAATGTAGGCGGTTCGGATTATGCTTGGCAGTATGTATTGCAAGCAATTATAAAAGATACCCTTGAAGAAAAAATTGTTGTAGCAATGAAAAATACAGAATTTGCTTGGAAATACATTGATGTTGTTAAACAGGAAAAGAAAATACAGGAAACAAGACTTCCTTTTTTGAAAAACATAGATGTAGTTGTTCTTCCAAGTGAAATTTATAAGTTTCCGCCCGATAGCAATTCATTGGCTTTTGGCGGAAATATATACATTTTGCAAAATGAAAAAGTGTTTTCTTCTGGACAGGCTTTGGTTACTTACAGCAAGCAAATTCCGCAATTAATTTCCGTTGGCGTACCCACAGGACATCTTGCAGGCAGGGGATATGGGAAATGGATATTTCAATTAAAAGAGTCAAAATTCACTTTTTATTTAGATGCAACCATTGATGTTTTAGGAGTAAAAACGGCAGATGAACTTTTCCATGACCGTCCCGAAATAGAAATATATCCTACATTGCAAGAAATTATTGATATGAATAATTATGGACGTTTTTTAAATAAACGCGGAGATGAATTTTTGTTTAAACATGATTATTTATTTAAAAAGGTATTAGAAATGAAATAAAAAATACACCGTTCAAAAATAAGTACAGAAAAAACTTTATAAACTTTATAACTTCACAAACCTTATAAACTAACAAAAGCATGAAAAACAATCAAATAGCCTACATCACAGGAGCAACAAGCGGTTTCGGAAAAGCCATTGCCTTAAATCTGGCAAAAAACGGCTACGATATTATCATCACGGGCAGACGGAAAGAACGGCTCGAAGCATTGTCGGAAGAGATTGCCAAGACTACCAGCGCAAAAGTCTGGGTTTCTTCTTACGATGTCCGAGACGGCGAGGCGGTAGCACAGGCAATAGACGCTTTGCCAAGTTCGTGGCAACAGATTGATGTACTGATAAATAATGCAGGACTTGCGGCAGGATTGAACCCCATACAAGAGGGCAGTTTGGAGGACTGGAACCAAATGATTGATACCAATATAAAAGGTCTGTTGTACGTTACGCGGAAAATTGCCCCTTTGATGGTTGCCCGCAACAGCGGACACATTATCAACATCGGCTCGATTGCGGGCAAGGAGGTTTACCCCAACGGCAACGTGTACTGCGCCACCAAACACGCGGTAGATGCACTGACCAAAGCAATGCGGGTGGATATGTTGCCGCACGGCATCAAGGTTACGCAGATTGCCTCGGGGGCGGCGGAGACGGAGTTTTCGTTGGTGCGTTTCAAGGGTGATTTGCAGGCGGCTGAAAATGTGTACAAAGGTTACCAGCCTTTGACGGGCGAAGATATTGCGGACATGGTGGAATATCTGTTGAAACTGCCTAAACATGTCTGTATCAACGATATGGTTGTTACCTGTCTGGCACAGGCAAACGCTTCCCATTTTTATAAAAATTTATAAAAACAGATACGGTTATGGACGAAAAACTGTTGCAATACATTTGGAAACACCGTCTTTTTGAAGTAAGGGAATATTTTACAACAAAGGGCTATCCGATTGAAATTGTGTCTGTTGGAACGGAAAACAAAGACAGCGGGGCAGATTTTTTTGATGCAAGAATAAAAATCAACAATACCTTGTGGGCGGGTTGTGTGGAACTGCATTTGAAATCTTCGGACTGGACGGCACACAATCATTTTCAAAATGATGCTTACAAAAATGTAATCTTGCATGTTGTTTATGAGCATGATAAGGATATTTTTACTCCAAAAGGAGAACTTTTACAGACTTTTGAATTAAAACCGCTGATTGACAATAGTTTAATTGAAAAATACCGTCTCTACATGGCATCTTCGCATGATATTGTTTGCAAAAATCAGTTTGCGGAAATAGATGCTTTTCGTTTGTTCGGCTATCTGGACAGGTTGCTGATTGAGCGTTTGGAGGAAAAAACGGCGAAAATAGAGGAGGCGCTTGTTCGGCAGGTTTACCACAAGGAAGAGGTGTTTTATCATACCTTGGCGGCATCTTTTGGATTGAAAATCAATGCGTTGCCTTTTCGATTGCTGGCGGAGTCCCTGCCTTTGACCGCTTTGGCAAAGCAAAAGGATAATCTGACGCAGATAGAGGCGATGTTGTTTGGTCAGGCGGGATTGTTGCCTGTCGAACAGGGCGATAACTATGTCGAACTGTTGAAAAAAGAGTATAATTTTTTACAGCGGAAATTCAATTTGGAACTTTTGTGCGATGCCTCGATGTGGAAATTTGCCAAAATGTATCCGCAAGGTTTCCCCACCATACGGATAGCCCAGTTTGCGGCGTTGATACACCGTTCGTCCTCGCTCTTATCCAAGATATTGGAAACCAAATCAATAGAAGAATTGATAAACCTGTTTACCGTTACGGCTTCCGATTACTGGCAATCTCACTATCGGTTCGGCGTTTCCGCGAAGAAAACAAGTATCCACACTTTGGGAAGACAAGCTGTTATCTCTTTATTAATCAACACCGTTATCCCTTTCCTTTTTGCATACAGCCGTTGGAATAAAGACGAAACCCTGCGCAACCGCGTAATAGATTTTTACGAAAATCTTGATTTTGAACAGAATGCAATTACCCGCAAATATACCGCCTTGCGTCCCGATTTCAGCAATGCCCTGCATTCGCAAGCCTTAATCCAGTTGCATAATAAATATTGTTTGCAGAAACAGTGTTTGCATTGCGGGATAGGGTTGTATTTGTTGAAGATGAAATGAGGGGGTATGTAATAACTTCAAAAAAATGAACTTCATTTTCAATAAAAAAATGCTATCTTTGCCAATAATAAAAAAAAAGTTTTCATTTCAGAAAACCATTGTTTTTCAATTAATTATATTTTTAAAAAAGAGGGATATTGTATGAGTATAAGAAATAGCGACGAAAATTTAAAGTTGATTTTGCCGTATTACAAGTTGATATTGCAGAAGTTGCGCAAAAGAGCCACACGTGAACAAAAAGTACTTGTGCGGAAAGCGTTCACCCTTGCCGTGGAGGCGCATAAGGGTATGAAACGGCATAGCGGAGAACCGTATATCATTCATCCTCTGGAGGTTGCATTGATTGTGTTAGACCAAATGAATTTGGGTGCAACTTCGGTAATCTGTGCCTTGTTGCACGATGTGGTGGAAGATACCGATTATACTTTGCAGGATATTGAGGGTATTTTTGGGAAAAAAGTTGCTGAAATTATTGACGGTCTTACAAAAATAGAGGAAGTTACCGATTCGCAGGTTTCCCGACAGTTTGAAACTTTTCGGAAAATTTTGCTTTCCATGGGAAAAGATGCCCGCGTGATATTGATTAAACTTGCTGACCGTCTGCACAATATGCGGACACTCGGAGCAATGCCGCTCGAAAAACAACAAAAAATCGCTTCCGAAACAATTTACATGTACGCCCCGCTGGCGCACCGATTGGGTTTTTACAACATTAAAAACGAGTTGGAAGACCTTTCCATGAAATACAATGACCCAGGCAGTTACGAATTTATAAACAATAAAATCCGCAATACCGAAGCCGAACGCGAGCAATTTATTGAGCAGTTTATCGCACCGATACAGGAGGCATTGACCGCAAAAGAAATGAAATACGAAATATTGAGCCGAACAAAAAGCATCGCCTCAATTTGGCAAAAAATGAATAAACAGCAAATTCCGTTCGAGGAAGTGTACGATTTGTTTGCCATACGGATTATTTTAGATGTGGACGATGAGCATCAGAAATCGGCGTGCTGGTCTGTATATTCCATTGTAACAGATATTTACAAACCCAATTTGAGCAGATTGCGGGACTGGATTTCGACCCCCAAAACCAAC
>Ga0268262_10001279_pt1 | contig 31552 bp, 22 predicted proteins | sample TergutNc150P3_FD_190354 | JGI IMG/M metagenome (GOLD analysis project Ga0268262, IMG submission 190354) | Nasutitermes corniger P3 segment gut microbial community from laboratory colony in Florida, USA - Nc150 P3 (SPAdes) (version 2) | ecosystem: Host-associated > Arthropoda: Insects >... | reverse complement strand
GGGGGGGGGGGGGGGGGGGGTATTCGAGAAATGCGGCGAAATTACGGCGCCCGCGGCGGGTATTTCGCTTAATTTGATCGAATTTTGCATGATTTTACCTCTTTCATCGTTCATGTTATATTGTTAAACGCTTCATACTCTATTATAATAAGTACCGAACCTTGCCCATTGTAAAACGTCGACATGGAGCAGACCAAACCAGAGCTTCGAAACATACACCGTACATATAGAGTATATATACATTCCGCGCAGGCCGAAAAGCAAATTTTTTTTTGTAAAAATAAAATCGTTGCTTCCGCCCGAAAATCGCCCCTAATTTGACCGCCGTCCCCCCGAATTATGCCGAATTCTGCCCACAACGGCTGTCGACGGCCGGCGGAGTGGTGCAGAGCCGACGTTAATGATTCCCCGAACAAGCCAGCGGCGGGACTATATCGCTGACTTTTGACACGCGTTCGTAGACGACGCCCTCAAATTCCTTAAAATGGGCCTTCCTGCACTTGATTTTCAGCTCTTCGCCGCCGTGCCCCTGCCCCTCAAAAATATCGGTAACGGCGCGGACGGCGTCGAGTTGGTAGGGTTGGTTGGGGGCGAAGAGGAGTTTCATAGTAGTCAATCCAATGTAGTCTTTCTTAAACTATCAGGAATGGCAGGGACCCCGACCATGCCACTATAGGATAAAAAACGTTGACGAAGCTGTTGAATATATGGAGTATTTAATTTTATGTTTCGGTTCTGTTTGTTTTCTGTAAAGTACTTACTTTCTATAAGTTTTAAAGAAAACCTAAAGTCAATTAATATCGGTTGTACTATTCCATTTAAGGGGAAAATAGGTAATATATGTATTGATGGGTCGTCTTGATTATAAGCCTGCCTTATCTTATCCTTTTTTTTGCCAGAATTTAAGATTTCCTTAAAACTATCACTTGCAAAAGAAAGTACTTCAAATTCTTTATTTTTGGCTATTAATCTTTGTATATTACATTCAGGGGAAATTATTATTCCATATTCTGTGTTAGGAAGTATATATATATATCTCCGGTCATAATCGTATCAGTTTCTAACGTCTTTGTGTAATAAAGTCTAGAAAATAGTGTATTTGTGGAATTTAAATCAGATGTTGCCATATAATTTTCAGTAGAATATTTTTGAATAGCTTCTTTTAATGAAATATCTTGTATCAACTTTTCAAATAAAAGGTTTTGAAATAAATTTACAACTTCTATAGTAGGCTCTATTTCTACGTCTGTGAAAGTACCATCTTTGTTGGGTTTTCTTACTGAGCTATAGAATAATTCTTTTATCCAAAATTTATCCGCATTTTCTAATTCAACAAAGATTTTTTGAGCGGATTTATTAATTGTCTGACTCCATAGAAAGGGAATTTCCATGTGTTTATTTGAATTCTCAAAGTCTTGAATTCCTTGTAGGATTTTTCGATATTCGGTATCAATGTCATTTGAATTACTTTTTGTTGCAAAGAATATCTTTTCGTGATAAGCCTCTCTCAATTTCTTTTGGGTGTCATCTCCAATAGGGTTTTGAGAATAAATATAAATTAATGAGTAAATCTCGTTGTTTTTTATTAATTCAAAAGGGGTTTCATCTGGTAACTGAGTATCATCATCATTGCTATCATCTTTTTGGCGTTTAAAATTCCAGTCAAGAATCAATGCCTTATAAGTTGACACCGAAGAAAGCACCTTTTCTAGAGAATAGAGATTATCAATAGGTAATACAGTGAGCTCAGAATTTGAATTAAACTTACAGAACAGCTTATACTCGTTGCTCCTTGTATTAAACACCTGATCATCCGCAAATAAAATTACGCCGTCCATAAATGTTATCCTTAATTGAATTTAATAGCAAAGTTCGCCCCACAGAGGAGTTTATCATTTGTTTCTTGAATCAAAGAAATTTCTCCGTCAATTCGGAGTAAGATTTCTTTAACAATGTAAAGTCCTAGACCACGTCCGTCTGATTTTAATGAAAAAAATTCGCTATATATAAAAGGTACCGCGTCGTCTCTAATGCCGGGACCATTATCGGCGATCGTTATTACGCGATTAACGCTATCAAGTTTAAATTCTATTTCTTTGGATCTAGACTCGTTATTATTTACCCAATAAATAGCGTTATCTAATATATTTATCAATATTTGAAGGATAAGCCCGGTATTAGTCTTTACAATAATATCATTATTTTTATCAATTTTGATATTTATTTTACCATCAATATCTCGTTTAAAATAATTTATAACTTTTTCTACCATTTCATATACACTAACGTCCTTTATGGTTTTGCGTTGGTTTTTAAATAAAGGTTGTATTACTTGCATTTCATCGTACACGAAAATCAAATTTTCGTCTAATTCTTTAAGAAAAAGCACTAAGTCGTCATTATTGTAATTTTGAAAATTTACTTTTAATGCGAAATCATTGACGATGTTTCGCATTTTAGAAAGCAACAATAGGGAATCGTGCGAACTTTTTTCTACAGCCATACCAAGCCCGGCTAAATCTTCTACGATTTCCATACGTCCTTTAATTGTTTGAGTGTGTTTTTGCACAGAGTCTAAAAATTTAGTTGCTTTCTCAAGAATCCCATTATTGTCAGTTTTCTCAAGGCATGCTTTTAAGGTCTTAAATGATTTTTCAACGACCTCATTAGATTCTATGAACGATTTGTCTTTTGTGACCTTTAACTTACTAGTGTCAATCTTCTTTTCTACATTAAGAATTTGCGTTATTTGTGTGACTAATCGTTTAAAATCCTCATAAACATCATTAGTATTCATCAACCCTTGACGATTTGTTGAATCTTTCAATAACGTATTCTCGTCTTGACTTATATACACAAAACCAGTTAAATCATTATAACTTATATAATCTCCAGCCCTTTTCTGCGCCCGTAATTTATCTAAATCTAACCAGTCATATCCTTTCTCTCCATATGGATAAACCCGAACGCCGTCTCTTAAAAGATAAACAAAATTTTGCTTAATGAAAGCCTCAAATTCCTTTGTCATGATTGTTCTATCTGGAGTACTTAAATTGAACGCGTAAAAAGAAAACTTGAATCCTCCGCAGTTAGGTTTTCTATTGTATTCCGTAAACCACTCGTCAATTGTTTGAGAAGGGTAACCAAATTGTGATAACGCTTCTTTACTTAATAAGTTAATCTCTCTTTCGAATGTCCTTAAAGGTGCTGTTGATTTGTAGGTAAATTTTAAAATACCTTCCGCTGACACCTCTCCTATCATGGTAAATTGTGCGCGTTCTATAACATCCATAAACGTTGTCGTATCTTTTGAAATATATAGCTCTCCATCCAAATACAAGGATACGGCAAAATCTTGTTTGGATTTTATCCCCAAATCAATCGCTTTTTCATCAATAGGCGGTATCAATCGTTGAATTGATTTATAGAGTTCAGCAATGTCGTTTTTATTCCAATTTTCCCTGAGATTATAAATTCTTATTAATGTTCCTTTTTCTTTTTTTATCTCTTCAGCCGGATCATTAATATACCAATTATTGTGAACCTCCTCTAACAGTTTATACTCATTTAAATGGAGATTGAATAAATCTACTTTCTCTGGGTCATATTCCGTAAAATCTGTTTCAAGTTTTACCTCTTTTTGATCAAGAGCTTTTGTGTACAATTCAATTCTTCCGCCTAATTTATGAATTGCAAAGCGACCGATTCCCTTTTCTCCTTGTAGAAATCTTCCTTTTTTAGTAAAATTTTGCCCTTGTCTTTTTTTATGTATTTTATTTGGGGTAGCAGGACGTAACCAAGCGTCCTTAATAATCTCTAAGGTCATGCCTTCCCCATCATCCTCTATTTCTAGGTAGGGTGCTTCTTTCCCTATACCGTTTTTGTGTATATTAAAAAGACGTACCTGAACATTTTCAGCATCCGCGTCATAACAATTTTTTATAATCTCTATCGCGGCAATTTTTTTGTCCGTAATGAGTTGATCCCCAAGCATTGTCATCAACCGTGCATATGGTTGAAATGGTTGTGCGTCTTGTTCAATTATAGCCATGATGACTCCGCGCTTTTCGAGTTTTGTTTTTCTTCGCAATTATTATATACTCATCAGGGTACACTAATTTATTGTTATCGCTATCCATTTTCGCGAATTTCCCTGTTTTTTTATCGCGAATAGTCGGAATCAGCTTATGCGGAATACTACGTTTAATAATATTTACAATTTTAAATCCACTTAGAGTTAATAAGTCAACAAAAACTTCTGTAGATTTTATTTTAACGTCATGAAAAGTAGTATTACCAATAACAACGCAAACGCGTCCATCATCGCGTAATATTCGATACATTTCTTTTATAACACTTTGCATATCATTGAAATAGTTAGCGACTTCTTTAGCGATCCGATTATCTTTTTTTGATAATTTATTGACTATTCTTTGCGCACGCGTCGAATTACATTTAAGATTTTGATTTAATGAAAACAGAGTGCCTATAAATTTTTTTCGCAAGCTCGCAATATCTTTAGTATAGTTAAATAAATATGTTGTTAGTTGATGAATATCAGCATATTCATATGACGTAACATACGGCGGAGATGTTATAATGGTTGCAACCGAATTACTTTCAATTTTTGTGTCTTTTGCATCGCCCAACTTGATTTCACATTCTGTATCTAAAAACCCCTTCTTTTCTAAGTAAACGTAAAAGTCAGCATTTTTTTTCATCATTAGTTCTGCATGAGAAGTAAATGCTTTAAATGGATCTATTGTTGACTTATTAGGGTCAATTTGTGGTTTAGTGCTTGACTGTAACCAGCGCGAACAGTTTTTCAAAATATGGGAAAGAGAAACCTGAAAAAAGGCTTTTATTTCAGGTTTCTTCCTGATGTTTGATATTTTTTGTTTAAGAAATGCGATTTTATTTTTATTCTTATGCTCAAACCAATAATCAAGCCGTTCATGTGTTTTTGTTCTGTTGTGACTATCATTTATATTAAACGATTCCATTCGTTTGACGAGCTTCTCAAACTGTTTCTGCAAAATAGCCGGTTCTATGGGATTGGTCTTTACTTTTGTAATTAATTCAGCAACAGGATTAATATCTACACCAATAGACTTTCTGCCGTGAACTTTTGCTTCAACAAGCGTAGTGCCGCACCCGGCAAATACGTCAGCTATTGTATCATTGGGTTTAGTATATTTTTCAATCAATTTCTTGACTAAATTTGGCAAGAATTTAGCCGGATATCTATGGTAACCATGTGTGAATTGCTCCACAGAACGGACATTTTTGAAATGCCATTCAGGGTCTGCTTTTCTTCGTTCAAGTCTTATATTCTTAGTATTCATATCGTCCTCAACTCCAGCCCCGCGTCCCTCATCTGCAAGGCGGTATTGGTTTTCAGTTCGTCGCGTTCTTCAAAAAGCCTATCTAAGACTATGACTTTTTTCGGTTTGGGGCTCAATTCCATGATTTTGGCCGCTATTTCCTGATTCATATTGGTCAGGGCTACGACCAGCTCACTATTAATATAATAAAAGTCACCGAGATTCTCAACTTTTTCTGTTAGTTTGTAGCCGGACTTGTAGAGTCCCCGTTCAGCAAAAATTAAAAATCTTTGCCTCCGCCGCCTCCAAAAACATATTTTTGTATTTGGGTATATATGGCTATGGACGCGCAAATCGCAGAGACTGTACAGACCGCTCGCGGGTTGATCGGCGCCGACGTCGCCGGGGTCACGCTTTTGACCCTGCACGGGCGGGGGCGCTTCGGCTTGGTCTTTACCGGGTTTCAGAGGTCGCTTGAGCGTAAAATCGCCGTCAAGCTGGTGCCGCGCGATAAGGTCACGGCGAGGGGCTTTATAGGCGAGGCGGCGGTCGCGGCCGCGCTGGACCACCCGAACATCGTCGCCGTCTTCGACGTAGGGGAGTACGGGGAGTACCTGTACATCGCCATGCAATTGGTGGACGGGGACAGCCTTCGGACGCTGATAAAGCGGAGACTGCGCCATCCGTCGCCGTCGCAACGCTACGTTGATCTCCCGACCGTTCTGCGGACGGTCGCTCACACGCTAGACGCGCTGGCCTACGCCAACCGGTCGGGCGTGGTGCACCAAGACGTGAAGCCCGGCAACATCCTGATAGAGCGGGGGAGCGGGCGGTCATACTTGGCGGATTTCGGGATAGCGCGGACGGAACAGACGGAGGAGGAGTCCGCCTTAGTACGCGGCACGCCGCTATACATGCCACCCGAACAAGCCCGCGGCGAGGCGACGGACGCGAGGGCGGACGTCTTCGCGACCGGTGTGACGCTCTGGGAGAGCCTGTCAGGAACACTGCCGGTGCCGTCGTTCTCATCGTTAAAGCTGGTGGGCATAAAAGCGAGAAAGCCGCACGCCTTCTTCAAGCAAACGCCGTCGGAGAGCAGCGAGAGGATAGACAAAGAGTTAGAGGCGATAATACAAAAGGCTACGGCGAGCCACAAGGACGACAGGTACGCCGATTGCGCGGAATTTCTTGAAGAGATAAAGGAATACGCGGATAAGAAATTGGGATTGATGTTGTAAAACATTGTCTGAACTAGGATTTATAGGATTTAAAGGATTATAAGATTAAAAAGATTAAAAAAATGTATTGACGTTGACGTTTAATCCTATAATTTGTTTTCTAATCTTACTAATCCTAGTCCAGACATTTTTTAAATAATATAAACAAGGAAAATCTAATATGGACACGAACTTCGCCGGCAAGATTCTGCAATTCTTTACCAAAGCCGTCTGCCCGATTCCTCGCGCCTCCCATCAAGAGGATTTGATCGCGGACAGTCTCGAAGAGTTCGCCGCTAAACGCAATCTAACCTCTTTCCGCGACGATAATAATAACGTCATTGTCTACAAACCCGGCACCGGCAAATACGCCGGCGCGTCAACCCCGGTGATCCTGCAGGCGCACACCGACATGATCTGCGTCCCCGCATCGGCCGATTTCAGTTTCGGCGTTGAGGCCTATTATTCCGCCGAGAACCGGCTGACCGGCCGCAGCGCCGTTACGGGCGAGAAGACCTCTCTCGGCGCCGACGACGGAATCGGCGTCGCGGTCGCCATGGCGGTTTTGGACGGCGGGGACGGGATCGTCCACCCGCCGCTTGTCGCGGTTTTCACCGCCGAGGAGGAGTGCGGTTTGACCGGGGCGCGGGATATATCTGCGGATGATATTTTGGGGATCGCGCCCGGCTTGGACTTCGGGCGTACGGCATTTATCAACTTGGACGACGGGCGTTTCGGTCAGTTCAGCGTGGGTTGCGCCGGGTCGGCCAACGTTACGGTGAAGGTGCCCGTTGAGCGGACGGGGATTGCGCCGCCGCCGGACGCCTTCTGCTTTGAGTTCGCGGTCTGCGGGCTTGCCGGCGGGCACTCCGGGCTGTCGATACACGAGAAGCGGGCGAACGCGAATATACTTCTATGTATATCTATCAACACCCTCTACCATAAGGATATCGACCTGCAGATACTCGACCTCGGTCTGTGCGGCGACGCGTCTAACGCGATCCCGTCCGCCGCGTCGGTGTATGCCGCCGTCCCCGCCGATCAGGAGAAAAGGCTTCGGGCGGAGGCGGAGGAGATCGAGTCTATATTCAAACAGATGTATCAGGAGTTTGACGGCGGGGTGCGCTTAGAGGTTCGTGAGAGCAAAGAGGCCGCGTCGCTGGCTAAGACGGCGGAGGAGAAGGCGCGGAAGAAGCATCCGTCGGACTCCGGTCACGGGGATTTCGACGACGGGACGCCGTACTCCGCCGGGATGATCTTCAACTTGGCGAAATTGGCGGAGGAGATAGACAACGGCCCCATAGCGTTCAGCGCCGCCATGCCGCAATTGGTGGAGACCAGCTCGAATCTCGGCATAATGAGGGACGAGGGGCGGCACATAGCGATGGTCTACATGGTGCGGAGTTCGATAGACGCGGAGCGGGAGCGGGCGGTGGAAAAGATGGGCCGCGAGGCCGAGAGCTGCGGCGCGGAGGCCGAGGCGGGCAGCCGGTCGCCCGGATGGGCCTATCGGGAGAAGAGCGCTTTGAGGGATCTGTTTCTGGCCAAGTACAAAGAGCTGTTCGGCGAAGAGGCGGCGGCCTCCCCGGTGCACGCCGGGCTGGAGTGCGGTCACTTTGCGGAGAAGTTCGCCAAATTTAAAGATATGGACTTCATATCGTGCGGCCCGACTACGACGGAGATACACAGCGTGAACGAGACGCTGCATACGGAGACGGTGGAGAAATTCGGGCGATTGTTAATTGAGGTATTGGGGAGTCTTTAATGTCGATGCCGATACCGTTCAACAAACCGCATTTGACCGGCGGCGAATCCGCTTATATCGAAGAGGCCCTCCGATCCGGCAAGCTCTCCGGCAACGGCGCGTTCACCAAGCGGTGTCAGGAGTTCTTTGAGCGGCGCTACGGTTTTAAGAAGTGCCTGCTGACCACGTCTTGCACCGACGCTCTCGAGATGTGCGCCATCCTATCCGGCGTGGGCGCGGGCGACGAGGTGATCATTCCGGGCTATACCTTTGTCTCCACCGCCCTCGCCTTCGTCCGCCAAGGCGCAAAGATCGTTTTCGCCGACAGCCGCGCCGATCACCCGAACATCGACGCCGCCGCGATAGAGCCGCTGGTTACGCCGCGCACCAAGGCCGTCGCGCTCGTTCACTACGCCGGCGCCGCCTGCGACATGGACGCCGTAATGCGGGTGGCCGAGAAGCACGGCCTGATAGTGATAGAGGACGCCGCCCAAGCGGTTGAATCGTTCTATACCGGCCCCGCCGCGAACGCCGCGCCCCGCCCCCTCGGAGGCATCGGCCACCTAGCCGCTTTCTCGTTCCACGATACCAAAAACATCACCTGCGGGGAGGGCGGCCTGCTGGCCGTGAATGACGACCGCTTCATAGCCCGCTCTGAGATAGTCTGGGAAAAGGGGACCAACCGGGCCGACTTCTTCCGGGGCAACGTCAGCAAGTACGGGTGGGTGGACACCGGGAGCTCCTTCCTGCCGTCGGAGATCACCGCCGCGTTCCTGTGGGCGCAGCTGGAACATCTGGACGAGATACAGACGGTCAGAAAAGCGGCGTGGGAGGCCTATTACGAGGAGTTTAAGCCGCTTTCGGAGAGCGGCCTGTTCCAGATACAGACGATCCCCCCGTACGCGACGAACAACGCCCACACGTTCTACTTGGTCTGCAACACGCCGGGCGAGAGGGCGGGGCTGATAGAGCATTTGAAGAAAAACGGTATCGGGGCGGCTTTCCACTACCAAAGCCTGCATAGGAGCGATTACTACAAGGATCGGCATGACGGCAGGGAGCTGAAAAATTGCGACAGGTACTCTGATTGCTTGGTAAGGCTGCCGCTATATTACGGGATTAGCGGAGACGACGTCAAGCGCGTTCGCGGCGCCGTTGCCGGGTATTACAGTTGATCGGCCCGCGTCACTCCGTGGCCATAAAGACGCCGTGATTAGACCGCCAAGCCTCCGCGTTCCTCTCGATCCACATAAGGGCGGCGTTGTTTTCGTCAACAACTTGGCCCTGATTGGTGAGGTCGCTGTGAAACTTGCGGATCTCTTCGATTTGAAGTTCGTTGTCCATGATATATTTTCCTTAATTAATATCCACATTAACTATATCGGCGCCTAAGCGCCTAAAAATAACAACTTATAAAGATAAAATATGGAACATTCAAAAGTCAATAATTTTTATTTAATCCCGAAAGTCAAGGAACTGCGGCCTTTGGACGGACGCTTGGAGACGGCGGCGATAGGGCGGATCAGTACCTTGTCTTTAAAAGAAAATTGTACCATTGCCGCAAAGTATTTGCAAGAGTTTTTTGGGGCGGCGGCGGATATTAATGCCGGGACAGGCACGAGTGTCTGTATTAACATGAGTATTGATACGGACTTAGGTGTTGATACGGGGATCGGTTATAGCGAACGTTATCGCCTGACAGTCAAGCCGGACGGGGTGGAGATGCGTTCGCCGTCGCCGCAGGGGCTGTTCCGGGCGGCGGCTACTTTGATACAGCTGGCGATCAATGATCGGCGCAGTATACCCTGCGTCGACATCCTCGATTGGCCCGACTTCCCCGTCCGAGGATTCTATCACGACGTTACGCGCGGGCGGGTGCCTGCTTTGGACAGCCTCAAGCGGTTGGTCGATAATTTGGCTTTCTACAAGATCAACCAGCTGCAACTCTACATAGAGCACGCTTTCGCCTTTTCAATGATTCCGGAGTTCTCCGACGGCAATACGCCGCTTACCGCCTCCGATATCCGCGAACTTGACAGTTACTGCGCCGGCCGGTGCGTCGATCTCGTCCCGTCGCTCTCCACATTCGGCCATCTATACGAACTGCTGCGTCTGCCGCGCTTCGAACACCTGAACGAACTCGATATCCGGGCGTCGGAGACGCCGCGTGACCTTTGGGACAGGATGGCCCACTACACGCTCAACGTCAGCGATCCCGGCAGTTTCGAGTTGGTCAAAGGCATGATAGAGGAGTACGCGCCGCTCTTCTCATCCCGGTGGTTCAATATCTGCTGCGACGAGACCGTTGACTTGGGCAAGGGCAAGAACGCGGAGCGGGCGGAGCGCGAGGGGGTGGGGCGTTTATATGTTGAATTTGTCAACAAGATTATAGACGTTGTGAAGTCTGTCGGCAAGAAACCTATGCTCTGGGGCGACATCATCCTAAAGTATCCCGAATACATCTCGGAGTTACCGGCGGATACGGTATTTCTAAATTGGGACTACGTGCCGGACGTTAAAGACGAATCAGTCAAAAAATTTAAGGAAGCCGGCGTGACCCAATACGTCTGCCCGGGCGTTCAGGCTTGGAGCCGCTTCGCCGCCGATGTAGACAGGGCGGGCGCCAACATATCGAGGATGACGCGCTTCGGTCGGGAGGCGGGCGCGGCGGGCGTGCTTAACACGAACTGGGGCGACTGCGGCCACATCAATCTGCCGGCGAATTCCTACCACGGTTTAGCTTTCGGCGCGGCGCATTCTTGGAACGGCGGGGCGGAAGATATTGTTGATACGGATATTGATACTGTCGATACTGATGATTTTGACAGCCGGTTCCAATTCCTCCACTGGGGGGTGAAGGGCGGCCGTCTCGGCAAATTACTGCGGGAATTGGGCGGACTGAGTTCCTACCATTTCGGCAACCTCTACGCGTGGGTCATTGATAAACAGTGTCGCTGGTACAAGGAAGACGACGTTAAATCCGCCGATGCGGAAATGTTGTTGACAAAAGCAGCAAGAGCGGCGGAGATAAAGAGGGAATTGGAATCGATAGCGGTCGGCGCGCGCAGTTTATTCGTGGATGATTTTGAAGAGTACGTTTGGTCTGCCGATGCGACCGCTTGGCTAATATCGCTGCTGATCGCCAAGAAAAAGTACGAGTACGGTCAGGAAGCAGAAACCGTTCCCGTTGATCCTGATTCTCTTATCAATAATGGAAAAACGCTGTTGGAACGCTTCGAAACATTATGGTTGAAAAGCGGTCGTGAATCCGAATTGCGCGACGTAGTCGGCACGTTCAACGCGGTGTTCGACCGCGTTAGCAAGTGGGGTAGAGACAACGGTATAAATCTCAGCGAACCTTCTTAAAATCCTCTTTCAAATCATCGTAGGTAACGTACCTATCTTGGCTGCCGTCGGTGATGGTCGAGTCGTACACGGGGCCGTGCTCGTCTTTCCAGACATCTTTGCCGTTGATAAAATGCTTCCGCCAGAACATCTGTTTCACGGCGGCGAAGCGGCTGATTGAGAACATGATCGTGTCGCCCTTGTAGCCGTAGGTTCCCCACGATTCAAAGTGCCAGTCCTCTTTTAAAACCGGACTGCTCTGACCGCTCCTCTTTTCCGTAAACTGGACTTTGCCGTCGGTTCCGAATTTGATGGTCTTAGTCATCACGGCGTTTACCTTCGGGTCTTCCGCGCTCTTGTCTTTTTCGGTAAAGACCCACTCGCCAGGGACCAATTTTTTGAGACGCGCCGCCTTGGTTTCATCCTCCTTGAGGGATGGGAGCAGCGCCGCCAATTCATCTCCCATGGCGGCGGCTCTAAAGAGCCGGTCTATCGTTTTGAAAGAGTCTATCGCGGCTAAAGTAGAGTCGACCTTTCTGGCTTGATAGCCTGTTAACTCCTCTTTTGCCTTGAGCGCGGCGCTCTTCGCGGCGTCGATTTTCGGAATCAGCGCGGGGGCTTCCTGCCGGTAGTACTCTTCGGCCTTGGCGAGGTGTATCCGCATTGAGTCGACGGCGTCAGCGGCATCAGTCATATTGTTCCTGTCTATCGCCCTCATTGCCTTGTCTATGAATACGCGGGCCTCCGTTATCTTCTCGACCGGCACGCCCTTGGCTTTGAGCGTGTCTGCGCGTTTTCTCGCGTCGTCAAGTTCTTTCTTGTAGTTGTCCTTGTTTTTCTGAGCCGCTTCGGCTTTTTTAGCGGCCGCCGGAGGCGGAGCCATTGCCAGCAGCATATCTTCGGATTGCGCGGCAAAGTTACTCCCGGCCGTTGCAGACAGACAAGCGGCCGCGATTAAAACCCTGATTCTACCGATTCCTGACATCTCACCGTTCCCCTATCTCTTCTTTATGACGTTGCTGTTCTTAAAGCGGCGATTATTTGCTAAGTGACAACGAATCTAAGACAACATCCGCCCCGCCCTTGGTATCGTAATTATAAATTTTAGCCGAAATTTTTTTCCCCTCGACGTTGACCACCCCGTAGCCCGGCCAACCGCTCCAATTGTTCTTTTTGTATACCGCGATCTGCTCTCCTTTTACAAGCGACGATTCCTCAGGGTAAAATTTCGTATAGGAGGCGGTCGGCAATGTGAGATATACCGTGCCGCCGCTCGTCGCTACCTTGCCGGCTTTCATCGGCTTGGTTCTCACGTATAAGTGGTCGTGCCCTGCAATCACAAGGTCTACGTTGTGTTTGTCCATTAACGGCTCAAAACCGGCTTTCTTGTAGATCTCAATCTCTTCTTCAACCGCGTGCGGTCCGACGCTTTCCGTTGATTTATGGTGGTAGACGACCAGCCAATCGTACTTTCCCGTGTGCGCGGCCTTAGCTTTTTCGATAATGCCGTCAAAATATTTAATATGGTTTTGCGCCTCCGTCATTTTCTTCGCGTCGGTATCGTTTTGGTATACCGCGAGAAGGTAAGCGCCCGTGTTTACTGAGACGAATAGGACATTGTTGTAAAGAAACCAGTAACTTCCGTACCATGTCATCGGGTTGTAACTTATCATCACAGAGGTCGCTTTCGCGGTGTTCGGCAGGTTAAAATGGTGGATAAAAATATCGTCGATATCGTGGTTGCCCATCGCCACGGCCATGGGAATGTTTTGCATAGGCGCGGGGGCGAAGAAAGGCTTGTAGAAATCATCGTTCTTGGCGGTATCGACGTGGTCGCCTACGTCCAAGATGAAGTTCACGTTGCGCGCGGCTATCCTGCGCATAGTGGTGTCCCATCCCATAATGGCCCTTTGACGCCCGGCTATTTTGTCCTTCTCTGAGTCCGGTACGTATCCCTGGTGCATATCGCCAGATACCGCGAATGTGAAAGCTCCGGCGCCGGGGGTTTTGAAGCTGTATTTGCGGCTCCAGTCGGTTTTATTGTTGGACACCGAATACTTGTACTCGGTATTCGGGCTTAAATTGCTTGAGGTGACCTTGTGGAAACGTTTGCCTTTGGTGGCGTTGCCGGCCTCGCCCGAATCCGTAGAGACTATGTCGCTGCCTTTGAAAATGCGGACGAAAGACTTATTATTGGCAGCCGCGTCATCCGAATGCCAGACGAATCTCTGTTCGGAGGCGGTGGCGCCCACCCCTATTCCGAGCACGTCCGGCACAAAACCGTCGTTATCCGCCTGATCCTTCGACAGCGTTATGGTCTGCAACGGGTTCATCCCCTTCACCGGGGTGAACGTAAGCGGATCGAACGTATATCCCGCCGCCTTGGCGGTGATCGTCCAATTGTTGTTCAGAGCCGAAGCGATCGCCTCTTTCTTCAGCGACGAGCAGCCGGAGCACGTGGCCGGCGAATGTTCCCCGTTGCCGAGCTTTCTCGCCAGCGAACAGCCGAAAGGGATCACGTCGACTTTTCCGAATACCGCGTTGATACTTAGTTTGCCGCCGACGTGGGCATGGCGGGCGGTGAAAGCGTTGTCGTCCGTCCCCTTGACCGAGATCAGGTAGGTTCCGGGCGGCAAATTCGGGCGCGAGACGGTGTTCGCGGCGCTAGAAGCGGACACGTTGCCGTACAGCACCCGTTTCCCGCCCACCGTGTACAGCGAGATCTCCGCCTCGCTGTACGACAGCACGGATAGGTTGAGCGTTACCGTCCCGGCGGAGCTCTTGACTACCGCTGGAATGTTCAGACGCGCCGCCTGCGGATTATACGAAACAGGAAGGGTTTTCGCAAGGTAGATAAGCAGTGTATCTTGCAGTTTATTGGCTGCTATGGCCTTTGTAACCCCCATCCCCTCGGACGCGGAGGGTGGCTGTATCTCGACGGTGGCGGCCGTGTTTAACTTGACCGGCACCCTCGCCGTGTCCATCCCGATCTGGGAGAAAGCGTTCGCCGCAAAGAGCGCGACGATAAACAGTACCGCCTTGGCGGACATCTTTTGGGTCTGAAATGTAGACATAATAAGTATCCCCGGAATGGTAAGTTGTGTGGTCGATTTTACATACGCTATACATATTATATACATAATTTCAATCGTCGGCGCAATAAAAACTTTAAAATCTTTTAAGATCTTTTTAAGACGAAGCCCTAAAATGCCCAATTCTTCAGCGCCGAAACGATCTCCGCCGCGCCGCCCAGATGTCCCACGTTTACCATCGCCATTGCCGCCGCCGAGTCCGCGTCCCTGTTTCTCTTTACCCAGCGCGTCGCTATCTCAAGCTCCGGGAAGTCCTCCGGCGCCGCCGGCAGCGTTCCCGAATAGAAATACTCCTGCAACTCCTTTAACAGCGCCTCTTCCTCGCGGAAATCCGTCTCGAAGGAGCGCAGTTTTATCTTCTGATCCTTCCTTATCCACACCGACACGCAGAACCCCTCTTGGGCGTGGGGGAGGAGTATCACGCTGTCAGGCAGCGGTTTGTAGCTCCCTTTCCGCTCGGATATGCCGTGCTGGCTGTTGAGGGGCGGCTTGTGCTTTTTTATCAGGCGGTGCTCGTAGATGAGCGCCTCCAGCTCCGAACCGCACACGTGGATAGTTAGCCCGTGGGCCGCCGCCCGCAGTTTGCTCAGTTTTTCCGGGGACTCGCTGTTGAAGCGGAAGTAGCTCTCGACGCGGCGGCGCAGGTTCACGGCCTTTCCTATATATATGTAGGCGCCGCTCTTGTCGGTGAAGCCGTAGACCCCGGCCCTGAGCGGCAGTTCCGCGATCATCTTCTCGGTTATATCCTTGCCGGCGAAGTCGAATCCGGCCCCCTCGCGGAGCGCCGCGTCCAATTGACCGCGGTTCTCGATCCCCGCCGCCTTCATCTTGCCGATGATCTCAGCGGCCACGCGGCAGAAGAGTTCGCCGCGCTTGCAGGCGCTCTCCGCTGCCGTCCTGAAGCCGCCGATGAGCGTCTCCGCCGCCTTTTCCAGCGTGAGCGGGGTGACAGGCGGTTCCTTTACGGCGCGGAGCAGCTGGTTCATCAGGTAGTAGTCGTCTATGCCCGCGCCGCTGTTCAAGGCGGCCAGCGAGAGCGTCGAATATTGTTGTTGGGATAGGAAGACCGGCATTTTGCCTTCGAGAGCGCGGGCGATCTGTTCCACGGCCGACGCGGCTTCCTCTCCGTTGTAAGGCGTATCGCGCGGGTCGCAGAGCTGCTCGCGGTCTTCCTCGGAGAGCGTCGCCGGGTCGATCAGCCACGCGGCGCATAGGCAGCCGGGTTCGGGCAGGGGCGTCCACAGCGCTATGTGGGCGATCGATCTCCTCGTTGCGTCGGCTACCACGTGAACGCAGACCCACGGCGCCTCCGCGACGTCGACCCCTTCGCGGCGCTCCGCCGCCGTCGGTTTCCAGAGGCCGTCGGCGTCGCAACGGACGCGGGTGTCTTTTTGCAGGATCGCCTTGACTGCGGCGGCGGCGAGCGTTTTGTTGGGATTTTGGAATTTCAGAAACCGCTGCGCGATCTCTTCGGGGGGTACGCCCTGCGGCTGTTCCCGTATGTATGCCGTTATCTCGTCGTTCATGTCGCCGGGGGTCTGAGGTTAAATGGTAATCTCAAACCCCGTCCCGAGTCCGAAGCATTCGATATTTGACTCGCTTTCGGCGAGTATCTTTTTCGCGTCGTCTACGATCGCGTCCATTTGGTCGTCCGTGCGCCGCGTGTTTATATGGAACAGGCCGAGCCTCTTGACCTTGGCGGCTATGGCGAGCTTGATCGCGTCCGTATATCTGGAGTGGCCCCACGATTGGTAGCGTTTGTACTCTTCGTCGGTGTATTCCGCGTCGTGTATGAGCAGGTCGGCGTCGGCGCAGTGCGATTCGAAGTACTCGGCGTCGAAGCCGGGCGCGCCGTATTCCAGTTCGTTGTCGGTTATGAAGACCAGCGTCTTACCCCGCTCCTCTATGCGGTAGCCGCAGCCGCCGTTCGGATGGCTCAGGCGTATCGGGGTGAAGGAGAGGGTGCCTATTTTGAACGGCGCCGCCGTGACCTCGTTGAAGATGATCTCGGAGGGCAGGGCGCTGAAGTCGACGGGGAAGTAGGGGGTGCGCATCAGCTTGCGGATGGCGGTTTCGAGCGAGTCGTTGGCGCAGGGGCATCCGTAGACGTTGAGCGTGGTGTGTTCGTCGAAGATCGGCGAAAAGAACGGGAAGCCCATTATGTGGTCGAGATGGGCGTGCGAGCAGACCAAGTGCACCGCCTTCTTGCTCGCCTTGGACGCGAAGCGGCAGCCGAAAGCGTGCAGCCCCGTCCCCGCGTCAAGAATCACCAGATCGCCCTTGTCGGACTCGACCTCGACGCAGCTGGTGTCCCCGCCGTAGCGCACAAACTCCGCCCCGCTGACCGGAAAAGACCCGCGGCTGCCCCAGCAATGTATACGCATAGCATCACCGTTTTTTCGTAGTGGCTTAAAATACCGTGTTTTTAACGTCATTCGAACAACATAATACAATATAATACAATGTAGGCGCATAAATCAAAATCTTTATTATCTGTTTTAAAAATCCTGATTGACTTTCCGCGGCGCAGAAACTATTTTCCGTACCTATGCCGACAGATCATACGAATTCGACAGGTCTCAACCCGCAGAACCCCCTGATAGTTCAAAGCGACAGCGCCTTGCTATTGGAGGTTAACAACCCGCTCTTCCCCGAGGCGCGCAACGCCGTGAGCCAGTTCGCGCACTTGGACAAGAGCCCGGAGTACATCCATACCTACTCCATAACGCCGCTCTCTCTCTGGAACGCCGCCGCTCTGGGCCTGACCGCCGCCGACGTCGAGGAGCGGCTCGCCCGTTACTCCAAGTACCCGCTGCCCCGCAACGTCGTGGACAGCGTGAAGGAGCTGATGGGGCGTTTCGGCAAGCTTACGCTGGAGAGCGGCGACGGCGGGGGGCTGGTTCTGCGTTCCGTCGACGCGGAGATGCTCGGGCAGCTGTGCCGGCATCCGCTGGTGTCGCCTCTGGTCGGCCAGTTCAAAGACGGCATCGTGTCTGTCGCGCCACGCAACCGAGGGCTCGTCAAGCAGGCCCTGATAGGGCTCGGCTACCCGGCGCACGACTTGGCCGGTTACGTAGACGGCGACCCCTACGCGGTCTCTTTGCGCGAGACCGCGCTGGCCGGCTCCGCCTTCGCCGTCCGCGAGTACCAGCGGCAGGCGGCGGAGAGTTTCGTAGGCAGCGTCCGGTCGCCCGGCGGCAGCGGGGTGGTCGTTCTGCCGTGCGGCGCCGGCAAGACCATCGTCGGGATATACGCCATGAGCCTGCTGAAACGCCGGACGCTCATCTTAGTCACGAACGTGACCGCCGCGCACCAGTGGAAGCGCGAGATACTCGACAAGACGACCCTCCGCGAAGACGAGGTGGGTGAGTACAGCGGCGATGTCAAGGAGGTGAGGCCGGTAACGCTGGCCACATACCAGATACTCACATACCGTAAATCCAAGGACGGCACCTTCCTTCACTACGACATCTTCAACTCGCAGAATTGGGGCCTGATCGTGTACGACGAGGTGCACCTTCTCCCCGCGCCCGTCTTCAAGTTCACCGCCGACATACAGGCTCGCCGGCGCTTAGGCCTGACCGCGACGCTCATCCGCGAGGACGGCCTTGAGAACGACGTCTTCACCCTGATAGGCCCCAAGAAGTTCGACGTCCCCTGGAAGGACTTGGAGCGGCAGGGATGGATAGCCACCGCCAAGTGCGTGGAAGTGCGCGTCGACCTCCCGCCGTCGGAAAAGATGCGCTACCTCTCGCTGACCCCGCGCCAGCAGATAAGGCTGGCCTACGAGAACACGAACAAACTCGCCGCCGCCAAGGAGATAGTCGGCAATCACAAAGGCGACAACATCCTGATCATAGGCCAGTACATCACGCAGTTGGAGATGTTCGCCCAAGAGCTCTCCGCCCCCATAATCACCGGCGCGACCGCCAACAAGCGCCGCGACGAACTCTACAAACAATTCAGGGACGGAGAGATCAAGGTGCTGGTTCTCTCCAAAGTAGGAAACTTCGCCATAGACCTCCCCGACGCGAACGTGGCGATACAGATATCAGGCTCGTTCGGATCAAGACAGGAGGAAGCCCAGCGCCTGGGGCGGATATTGCGCCCCAAGAAGCGCGGGGAACAGGCCGTCTTCTACTCTATAGTGACGAGAGAATCAAAAGAGCTGGACTTCGCGATGAACAGGCAGTTGTTCCTGACGGAACAAGGATATTCTTATGATATTCGTTATCATGAAATCGTGTGATAACGAGGCGTTCTAAATTTTCCCCGTCCGATCCCTGCGGTCGGCGGGTCGGTGTGTAGTCATCCCGCCCAACATTTTTTTGCAATCCTGCCGTCCACGCGAGAGTTTTATCACATCCGCGTTTGCAATTCAAACAGGGTAATGCGAAGACACGCACAATGACGCGGTGGCGACAAACCGATGCCCGATGTTGTCCACCATCACGCTGAACCCCTCGACAGTCCGCACGCCCAAGAGCGACATATCTCCGTCTTCCGCGAATACCACTTCGTCATTTGTGGCGAATCCCTCGGCGGTGAGTATGGCGTAGCCGATGTCGCGCTCGACTATCCGCTTGTCCGCCAACGCGAACCGCTTTTTACATTCCGGCTTTAAGCCGATGTCCAGCAGGTCTTTTTTCGGCAGCCATGATAACTCCGAACCGGTATCGACCATTACTTCGATAGGCGGCGTGCGGCGTTGTCTTTCGCTTGGATTGACGGCTGTCATGTTTACAATGAATTTACTCATCTTTACAACACCTTTCGGTTTTATGTTTCAGATCAAGACCATACCTATAATATAAATTACGCGCGGACGGATCGCAAACTATCAACTCCCCTCCATGTCTTTAATCCGATAATACTGTTTCAAGACCTTTTCATAGTACCGCATAGGTAGCGGCTCTTTGTTAACCAGCGCCGATCTGACCGTGCTGGGCCCCAAATTATACGCCAGTATCCCGTGTTTGAAGCTCTTGAACTGCGTGATGAGCGTCATGAGATAAGCCGTTCCCAGCACCATGTTGATCTCCGGGTCCATCAAGTCTTCCCGATTGATTTTCCCCATGCCGAGCGTGTTCGCGATATGCGATGCCGTTTCGTATTTGATCTGCATTATTCCCAAAGCGCCGCTGAGCGTCCCTCCGCGGTAGCGTCCCAAGGCTTGCGGGTTGAATTTGCTCTCCACGGCGATTACCGCCAGCAGCAGTTCCGGGCTGTAGCCGTATTGGGCGCTGTTCTGGTAGATGAGATCCGCTAGGCGGTATCTCGCCTCCGTAGTTATCTTTTGCCCGGCGATCTCGTCGAGCAGCCGCACCAGACGCTCCTTCTCCTGCATGACCGCCAAGTCGTGCAGGATGTTGACCTTCTCCGCTTTCATCGCGGCGATGTCTTGGTTTTGCGCGTGGATAGTGAACTCGTTCTTCATGATTATAAAAGATACTGAGAGCAACGGGATCAACAGGACGCAGAGGAGCGCTATGCTGGCAAGCTCCGATATCCAGATGTTCTTGCCGGCGAAGACGATAATCCGCTGCCGTCGCGGGCGGTCGGCGTCAATGGGTTGCTGTTCGTTTTCTTCCATGCGGAATTGATCCTTATTAATATTAGTCACGGCATTATTTTTAATCCTATAATCCTAATCACTTCTTATCGGCAGTGTCCTTTATGATCCCCAACTGCTCCAGCGGTTTCAGCCTGTCCCGCATCTTCTCCAAGTCTATCTCCGCCCCCGCCTTCCACTGACCCATCTCCAACAGTTCGTTGTGTTGCTGCTGGATGCGCTGGTTCTGCATGTTGATTATGTACACCAGCGTAAGGAACCAGCCGCACAAGACGATCACGCCGAAGAGCGCCACCGAACGCGAGATTCTGAAACCGGTCTTGCGCGTGAGCGCTTTGCCGCTCCGTTTCAAAAGGTCTATGATCGGGCTGCCCTTAGACAGCGATTCCGCGTCCGGAAAGATGGAGACCAAGTTGAGGTACGGCATGAACGCGCGCCATACGACGTCATTTTTGAAGATGAGCTTTATGTCGCCGTCTTTGCCTTTGAGGGCGCTCTGAAGCGCCAAGAACATCGGCGCCGCGGAGTCGCCTATCACCGTCACTCCCTCCATGTCTACGATGAACGAGCGGCAGCCGTCGTTGACAAGCGGCAAAATCTTGTCGCGCAGCGCGGGGGCTTGCTCGTCGTGGAACTCGCCGGAGAGGGTGAGCCAGACGGAGCCGGAGCGGGTCTCCAGCTGGATGTCGAGAGATTCTGAGCGGATCATATATTTGCGTTCCTTCCTTGAAAATCAAAATCATTATCATATCGCATCATCAATCCCCCCTCTTTTCCTTATCTTCTTAAAGTTTATACGGCCTGTGAACGATTGGGTTGAGTTGGGTTCTATTTCTGTTTGGCTTGTTATCATCAGCGTTGTGCCGTATGCGCCTTTTGATGCTGTTGATTTTTTTGACACGGTCTTTTTTGTCGATACCGTTTCATCAACCGCGTCTTGGGTGAATAGCCAGATGTTTACTTTTTTCTGCGTGACGAATTCTAATCTTACGCCGGCCTCCTCGTCGTTGATTTCCCATTCTGTCAAATCGTCTATGGTTATCGGCGCGTCTGTGTTTATGTTGAATTTTTGTTTCTCCGCTTTTAGTTCGGCTTGCTGCGCGGGGACTCCCGGCAGGGAGAGGGGGAATTCTATGGCGAAGGTGAACGTGTAGGTGGTTATTGTCGGGTTGCCTAATTTGTAGCTGTAGGAGAGGACGGCGCCGTCTTTCTCCAAGTTTACCACCTTGTCTATCGTCAGCGGGGTGCTCGGGCCGTCAAGGGTTACGGCGCCGGTGGCGCTGAGCAGGATTTTTACGCCGCCGGGGGAGCCTTTGAAGGCGTATTCCATGGGCAGGCTGGAGAAATTTCCGCAGTCGGCGATTTTGCCGTTTTTGTAATCGTCGTATGTGGGAAGGCCCGTGAAGACCTTGTCGCTGAAGGCCAAGCGGCTCTCTTTGGGGTCTATGGCTTCGGGGCTTTTGCGTATGGCGGGGTTGTAGGCGGCGCAGGCGTTGAACGACCTCTCCAAGTAGTCTAGTTCGTAGACTTGGCCGCCGTTTTTATGGTCTATGTAGAGTTTAAGCGCTTTGTTCGCCATCACCACGCTCTTGTTGCCGTTGCGCAGAAACTCCGACAGGCGGATCACGCCGCCGCTCACGTCCCGGCGTTCGTAGAGTTCGGCCTCTATGTCGATGAGCCGGCCGTAGGTCCAGAGTCTGTCGGGCATGAAGACGAAGCCCGCCCCGGTATGCGGCAGGAAGCGGTTGATGTCTTGGGCGAAGAACAGGTCGCGCTTGAGCCTTGCGGCCAGCCGCGCGTCTTTGAGGGCGGCGACGCTGTCGCCCGCGTCCATCAGTTTGCGCTGCATTACGCTTATCTGGTCGTGGCAGTGCAGGTAGTTCAGGAAGTACGGCGTCACCGGGCCTTTGTCGGGCGGCACAAGGCCTGAGGGGAAGTAGTGCAGTCCGAGCGGCTGGACGTCGCCCACGACGTCGCGGAAGCGCATAGGCTGAAGTTCGAGGATGCGTTTGTCGATCTCCGCGGCGGTGCGTTCCAGCCAAAGGCGCTGCGGGTCGCCGCCGGGGCCTTCGCCTTCGCCGCGCCGGCTCTTTTGCCGCCTGCCGCCTGCCGCTCCGGCCGGGGCGTCGTCGCCCGTTTCAGGCTCCGGAACTTCCAATGAGTACATATATTTCAATATTAATATACGAGGCGCGTCCGCCGGCGCGCCGTCAGGAAGCTCCTTTTTGATCCACTCCGCCAGGTCTTGAGGCGCGTTGCGCCGGTGGTAGCAGCGAACCGGGAAGACCGCCATGGAGTTGCCGGTGGACTCGGTGATCCAGTATCCGGCGCCGCGCCTGTCATAGCCCTCGGCCAAGAGTTCGCTCGAAACCGCCGCGTACTTCAGCCCGGCCCCGTAGAGCATATCTATATAAGAAGGCTCCCAGTTGGAAAAGGGCGGGACGAACCCGCTCGGCGCCTCTCCGGTCGCTTCCGAAAATACCCGCACCCCCGTCGCGATGTTCTCGTTGGTCAGCCAAAGCGGCGAAAAACTGAGGAAGGGCTCCGTGTACCCCATGCAGAGCCACTCGACGGCGCCGCGCCTGGCCGTGTCCGCTAGCGCCGGTTGGAGGCGCTTGTCGACGCGCTCGAGCATATATCCGGGCAGCGCCACGTTGAACCGCAGCCGCGGGTATGCGGCGCAGACGGCCAAAAGCGCCCCGGCGAACCTGCTCACGGAGGCGGCAAGCTCTTTTTGGGGCATCAGCCGGTTCTTGTACGGCTGAACCAGCACTATTATTCGGTCTCTTATCATCATATTATAGAAATTAATTCAACATCAGAGCAAAATCAACATTAACATCAAAATATCCCTTGACATCCAATATACGGTTATTTATTTTTCTATATTGGTCGATCTTGTAAATTTTAACGATAATTAGAAAAAAAGTTGAAAATATCGCGGTGAAAATGTTATCCTTATATATAAAGCCTTGCAAAAATATAGGCGTTGATTTTAATTTTAACATAACATAAACCATTAAACACAAGTTAGCGGAGGGATTTCACGATGGCCAAGAAGTATGTGTACTCTTTCGGTCCCGGCAAAGCCGACGGCAAAGCTGAGATGAAGAATCTGTTGGGTGGCAAGGGCGCGAACCTTGCCGAGATGTGTAATCTGGGGCTGCCTGTTCCGGCGGGTTTCTCGATCACGACGGAGTGCTGCACCGACTACTTCGCCAACAAAATGAAATTTCCGGCGGAGCTTAAGGGCCAGGTCGAAAAGGCCCTCAAGGCGGTCGAGAAGGTCATGGAGATGAAGTTCGGGGACCCGAAGAACCCCCTGCTCGTCTCGTGCCGCTCCGGCGCCCGTATGTCCATGCCTGGCATGATGGAGACCGTCCTGAACGTCGGCCTCTGCTCCAAAACAATCCCAGGGCTCGTTGAAAAGACCAGAAACGAGCGCTTCGTCTGGGACTCCTACCGCCGCCTCATTATGATGTACTCCGACGTGGTGATGGAGAAAGCCGAGGGCATAGAGCCCAAGGACGACAACGGCATCCGCAAGCAGCTCGAGAGCATTATGGACGAGCTGAAGGAGCGCAAGGGTTACAAGAGCGACACCGACATGGGTGTAAGCGACCTCAAAGAACTCTGCGAAAAGTTTAAGGTTCGCGTCAAGGAGGTGCTCAAGTCCTCCTTCCCGGACGATCCCATGGATCAGCTCTGGGGCGGCGTAGGCGCCGTGTTCAAGAGCTGGAACGGCAAGCGCGCCATAGCCTACCGCAACATCGAGGGCATCCCCCACGAGTGGGGCACCGCCACCAACGTTCAGGCCATGGTCTTCGGCAACATGGGCGACACATCGGCCACCGGCGTGGCCTTCACGCGCAACCCGGCCAACGGCGAGAGGAAGTTCTTCGGCGAGTACCTTGTAAACGCCCAGGGCGAGGACGTCGTAGCCGGCATCCGTACCCCGGCGCCCATCAACGAGTCCACTAAGAGCGAGCACACCGCCCATCTCATGTCGCTTGAGAAGGTGATGCCCAAAGCCTACAAGGAGCTCGACGACATCCAGAAGAAGCTCGAGAAGCACTATAAGAATATGCAAGACCTTGAGTTCACCATCCAAGAGGGAAAACTCTGGATGCTGCAGACCCGCGACGGCAAGCGTACGGGTTTGGCCGCTCTCAACATGGCCATGGATATGCTTGAAGAGAAGCTGATCGATGTCGAGACGGCGCTTCTCCGCGTCAAACCGGCTCAGCTCGACGAACTCCTCCACCCGGTTATCGACCCGGTCGCCGAGAAGAAAGCCGCGGTGCTCGGCAAAGGTCTGCCGGCGGGTCCGGGCGGCGCCTACGGCGCGATCGTCTTCTCCGCCGACGATGCTGTTGACTGGGTCAAGAACGGCAAGGCGAATCACGTTATTCTGGTTCGCGAGGAGACCAACCCCGAAGACATCGAGGGTATGCGCGCCGCTCAGGGCATCCTGACCGCCCGCGGCGGTATGACCAGCCACGCGGCGCTCGTAGCCCGCGGCTGGGGCAAGTGCTGCATCGTGGGCGCCGCCGACTTCCACATCGACGCCAAGTCCAAGACCATCACGGTCAAGGGCAAGACGCTCAAGGAGGGCGACGTCGTCACGCTCAACGGCACCAAGGGCAGCGTCTACGAGGGCGCGCTCCCCATGATCGACGCGACCGAGAATCCGCGCTTCCAGAGCTTTCTCAAGCTCGCTGACAAGTACAAGTCGATGAAGGTCCGCGCCAACGCCGACACACCCTCCGACGCGAAGGTCGCTCGGAGCTTCGGTGCCGAAGGTATCGGCCTCTTCCGCACCGAGCACATGTTCTACGGCGAGGGCAGCGACGAGCCGCTCAGCTATCTGCGCCAGATGATCCTCTCCAAGAACGTCGGCGAGCGCCGCGCCGCCTTAGACAAGCTCTTCCCCTTCGTGAAGCGCGACATCAAGGCGACGATGCACGCGATGGCCGGCTTCCCGGTTACCATCCGCCTCTTGGACCCGCCGCTGCACGAGTTCGTGCCGGAGCGTCAGGAGCTGCAGAGCGACTTGGCTAAGAAACTTGGCATCACGCCCGTAGAGGTCAGCAACCGCGGCAAGAGCCTTGAGGAGGTCAACCCGATGCTGGGCCACCGCGGCGTCCGTCTCGGCGTAACCTATCCCGAACTCACCGAGATGCAGGTGCGCGCCATACTCGAAGCCGCCGCCGAGCTGAGCAAAGAGGGCACGAAGGTCACGCCGGAGATCATGATCCCGGTAACCTGCACCCCGAAAGAGCTCGCCCACCAGAAGGTCATAGTGGAAAAGGTGGCCGACGAGGTCAAGAAGAAGTACGAGTTAAAGAACTTCGACTACCTCTACGGCACGATGATAGAGATCCCCCGCGCGGCGCTTCTCGCCAACGAGATGGCCACCGTGGCGGAGTTCTTCTCCTTCGGCACCAACGACCTGACGCAGATGGGTTTCGGCTTCAGCCGCGATGACATCGGCGCCTTCATGGGCGACTACCTCGACAAGAAGCTCCTGCCCGAAGACCCGTTCCTCAGCATCGACCAGTCCGGTATCGGCCAGCTGGTGCGCTACGGCGTTGAGCGCGGCCGCTCGGTCAGGGAGAAGCTCAAAGTGGGCGTCTGCGGCGAACACGGCGGCGACCCCGCCTCCGTGGAGTTCTTCTACGGTCTGGGCCTGAACTACGTGAGCTGCTCGCCCTTCCGGGTTCCCATCGCCCGCCTGGCCTCCGCTCACGCGGAGATAAAGGCGAAGAGGGCCGCGAAGTCGCCCGCCAAAAAGTCTGCCTCCGCCAAGAAGGCCGGCAAGAAAGCGGAGAAGAAGGCTGAGAAGAAAGCGGCCAAACCGGCGGCCAAAAAAGCCCCGGCGAAGAAGTCCGCCAAGAAGGGCGCTAAGAAGAAGTAAGCGCGGTTAGTGTTGAAGTTTATATATGGGGCGCAGGCCGAAAGCCTGCGCCTTATTTATTATATATATCTCCGCAAATTCATATCCGGTGAATAACATTGTTGTCAACCCGTTCGCCTTGACCGATCGGAAAAGTTCAACACACTCCTCCGCCTGATCAAGCGGTTCTCCGCCCAAGACGGTCACGCCTTCGATATTGCGTCCTTTTTAATGTCAGTTGGAATGATTAGGCTGCGCCTCAGACCCGCCCCGCCGATCCGCTGACACGGCGCTTCCGGTGTTCGAGCGTTTTTTTGGCGTTTTGGGTTGCCCGTAATGTATATTACTTAACGCGGGCTGGCGAACCCGAATAATAAATATATTGTGATACCTCTGGCGAGGAATTTTGATTATGGCAGGCACGAACGCAAACAAGAAGCCGTTGCCGGTGGACAAGTCTATTTTTGACCGCGTAATAGAGGGCGGTTCCTATTATGTCGATAAAACGCTGTTTGTTAAAGACCTTATAGATAGAGACGCCGAAGTCATCCTCTGCACCCGCCCGCGCCGGTTCGGCAAGACGTTGAACCAGACTATGCTCAAGTGCTTTTTTGAGGATACGGCGCGGATCGGCGGCAAGGATACGCGGGCCTTGTTTCGCGGGTTGAAGATAGAGGAGGCCGGAGAGCGGTATATGGAGTGTCAGGGGAAGTATCCGGTGATATTCCTTAGTTTCAAAGAAGGGAAGCTCGACAGTTTTGACGGAGTTTGTGATTGGTTAAAGGATTGCATAGCCCAAGAATTCGATCGGCACGCCTACGCGGCGGAAAAGATATCTAATGATTATGACAGAGATTTGTTTAAGAAATTGTCAAATCGTGCCGGATCTGTCAATGATTACGCTCAACCGCTCAAATTTTTGAGTAAATGTTTGGAAAATTACCACGGCAAAAGGGCTGTGATCCTGATCGATGAGTATGATGTCCCGCTGGAGAATTCGTGGTCTCGCGGTTTTTATCAGAAGATGATCGATTTCATCCGCCCGATCCTAAGCAGCGCGTTCAAGGACAACCCGCACTTGCAATTAGCCGTGATGACCGGATGCCTGCGAATTTCCAAAGAGAGCATATTTACGGGATTGAATAACTTGGAAGTGATTTCGATACTTAATAAATATTATTCCGAATACTTTGGTTTCACTCAGAATGAAGTTGATACCATGCTACGGTACTATAACCTTTCGGACAAGAGGCAAATCGTTGAGGATTGGTACAACGGTTATCTGTTTGGAAATACGGAGGTATATAATCCGTGGAGTACCGTGCATGTTGTGGATAATTGGCTCGCGGACATAGATGAGCATCCAAAACCGTATTGGGTTAACACTAGCGGCAATAGCATCATTCACGACCTGATAGACAAAGCCAACGCCGAAATGAAAACCGACCTCGAAATCCTGATGGCCGGCGAGACAATTTCAAAGGTTGTTCATGAGGATATTACATACAAAGAAATAGATGACGATATAGAAAATCTTTGGAACTTCTTATTTTTTACCGGGTATTTGAAAAAAGTCGGTGATGGGCGTCAGAGCGCCGACGGTGAATTAACGTTGGATTTCTCGATTCCCAATATCGAATTGATGTATATCTACAAAACCAAAATACAAGAATGGTTCAAAAAACGAATGATGGCAAAGAACCTAGACACGCTCCACAGCGCCGTTCTGAACGGGGATGCCGAGACGTTCCAAAATGAGTTATCGGCGATTCTTTCGGAGAGCATAAGTTACATGGATAGCGCGGAAAGCCTTTACCACGGGCTTATGATAGGTGTGCTGGCGGGGTTAAACGGTTACAGACTGAAGTCCAACAGAGAGAGCGGGGACGGGCGCAGCGATTTGGTTTTATACAGCGCAAACGAAAGAGACGGCAAAGCGGTCATTTTTGAGTTTAAAACGGCCTCTAACGCCAAAACGCTCGAAAAAGCCTGCGAAGACGCCCTGAAACAGATAGAAAATAACAATTATGCCGCTTATTGGGACGAAGACGGCTATAAAAATATTATCAAATATGGCATAGGCTTCTACAAGAAAAGATGCGAGGTAAGGAAAGGATAAGCTTAAAAATGATACAATTCGACCTGCACGTCCACACAATCTTCAGCCAATGCGGTATCCATACCGCTCTGGAGATACTCGCCCGCGCCAATGAGCTGGGGATGAAGGGGATCGCGATAACCGACCACGGGCCCGCCCTCCCGGACGAGCGCATAAACAGCCCGTTCTTCGAACGCTTCAAATCGCCGTATACAAATTTCATATTCCTGAAAGGCATGGAGTGCAACTTGGTCGACGCCTCCGGCAAGATCGACATCCCGCTGAGGTTCAAAAGCTGCATGGACGTGGTGCTCTTGGGCATCCACCCCAATACCCCTATGGGCCAAAGCGTCTCGGCCTACACCGATATGCTGATCGCCGCGATAGATAAGAATCCGTGCGTAGACATAATAACCCACCCCAACGATCCAAATTATCCTGTTGATTACAAGCGTCTGGCCAAGGCTGCCAAGGCGGCAGGGGCGGCCTTAGAGCTGAACAATTCAAAGATTCTGTACGCCAGAGCGGAGACGCAAAGCGCGGTGGATTTGGTGACGGCCTGCCGGGACGAAGGCTGCAAAATGGCGGTGAACAGCGATACCCACGCGATACACGAATTGGGGCTGGACGATTCGGTCAGGCCGATCTTGCAGGCGGCAGGGTTTCCCGAAGAGATGATCGTTAACAGGGATGAAGCGTCTACGATGGAATTTATCAATTCGAGGCGCGGAAATAAGAATGTCTGATTTCGGGCCTAAAAAAATGTAAAAATATTTGTTTTTTGCCTATATTAATGTATATATTAACTTTATAGGTGTGTATAATTTATACCTACCTTTAAAGTGTACAATAATTTACGACAAAAAACGTGAAAATTTCGTGTAAAAAGCGGGTCGGGCAGTGAGCACATTAAAGGTACCTTTAAATTATCCACTTTTATTACCCTTCAAACCCTCTCTATCGCCCTGATTTCCGCGTTTTCCCCGTGTAAAAGTTGTATATATTAAAGGTAGGTTTAATATATACATTTTTAAGAATATTCGCCGAATTCGCCGCTAAAATGGCTTTACATTAAGGCGGGCCGTTGCCAACCTAACCTATTCTATTTGGGGGAGTTATGATGCGTAAACGATCTATGCTTGCGGTAGGGATGTCGCTTGCCGCGCTCCTTGCGAGTTGCTCGTTAAACCCCGATTCGCCTGACAGCGAAGGCCGTTTCGGCCTGCCGGCGCTCGAAGCGTACGCGGAGGTTGCGCCGGTTGCCGCCTATTTGGCGGTTGCCGAGTCTAAATATGCCGACATGAACAATTGGGGCGTTTTCAACAACGCCAAGGGCGCCAAGGGGGTGGATATGTTCCTCGTCTACCCGACAGCCATGCAAAGTTCGGATCCGGCGGACTATCCGTACGCGCGTATAGACAACCCCGATATGCGCAGCAGCGCGAAACAGTGGTACAACGGCATGGTTTCAATATGCACCACGCACACAAACGCCTATATGCCCTACTACCGCCAGGCGAACGTGTTTGCGTCTAAGCCGAGCGGTTACACAGGCCAGTCGCCGGATATGAGCAACGGGACCGGCGCCGACGACGTGTTCGAGGCCTTTCAGTATTACCTCGACAACGTAAATAAGGGCGAGCGTCCCTTCATAATCCTCGGCTTCTCGCAGGGCGCGGCGGTCGTGACGGAACTTGCCTCAAGGTTTCTGAGAGACCACCCAGAGCACAACGCCAGGCATATAGCCTCCTACGCCGCCGGCATGGGGACGAGGCCGGCCGCCGTAAAGAGGAATCCGGCGCTCAAGTTCTCCCAAAGCTACAACGACATCGGCGTCATCACCTCGTGGAACGCGGTCTCGCAGAAGTGCGTGGACGACAACATCTCTTGGCTGTCGGCGGTGGGTGTGCCGGGCGGCCCGGTAACGAACCCCATCACTTGGATGACTGACGACAGAGCCGTCCCCGCCTCGGAAAACAAGAGATCCCTAGTAAACGGCCGCCTGCAGGCCAACTATGTCGGCGCCCAGATCAACAACGCCAAGGGCGTCGTCATCGTGAAGGGCGAGACGTTGAAGGATCCGACGGGGTCGATGAGTTACCACGGACAGGATATCCCGTTCTTCTACGAGTCTGTATTGGACAACATCAGGGACAGGATCGCCGCGTATAGGGCGGTCAACGGGGGTACGGGGGTACGGGCGACGGGGGCGAGGCCGGATAATTTATAACTATTGAATATAACTAATAATTTTACCGATAGGAGGTTGTGTATGGGCAGTAAAAGTTCATTGTTTGGGAAAGCGGCGCTGACAGTGTCGGCGGCGGCGTTGGCGGTCATGTCGGTTTTTGCGACAGGCGCGTCCGCGCAATTGGCAGCGGATACGGCATACGTGCCGTTCGTCGTAAATGTCAACGCTACCGTTAAAGCGGTACCGAAACCGGAAACGGCATACATCGTAAACCTGGTGGAAATGACGGTAACCGCGAATCAGGAGAAGAATCTGGCAATCCCGCTTCCCAAGAAAAGCGGCGTGTTGAGCGGTGCGCAAAACAGGTTGAGCGTTCCGGCAGTCGTCAACAATCACGCCGGTAAAGTTACAGTCAACCTGTCCGCGCAATCTTATAAGAATGCGGAAATCTCGCTCTATACAGTAAACGGGAAGCGGATCATGCACGGCGAGGCGTCCGCCTCGGAAGCCGCGAGAACCATATCGCGCGGCAACCTGACGGCGGGAGCGTACCTGCTGTCGGTTAAGGGGGCGGATGGCGGCGCCGTCACATCACGCTTGACCCACAACGGCGGTAATTTGGATATCAGCGCGGCGTTTAATGCCGAAAATATGTCCAACGCCTCGCGGTTGGCGAAAAAAGCGGCTAACGAGGAGTGGACGATAAAAGTTTCGGCATCCGGGTACTCTGATTCCACGTATACGTTGGTTCCGGTGAAAGGGACGATGACGACGCAAAATATAACGCTGAGGGCTACGGCGACATCGCCTATCACAACAAGGTCTTGGACTAATGTCGATTACGCGTCCGCCGCTCCCGCCGCGAACAAGCACGACCGCCAAAGATTAGACCTTAAATTGCCGAGTTCGGGGAACGGGCCTTTCCCGTTGATATTGTATGTCCACGGCGGGGCATTTATCGGCGGGAACTGGCAGTTAAGCAGTAACAACAACGGGCTTATTTCAAGCGCTCCAAGCAAGGGTTATGCCGTTGCCAGCGCCGGATACCTCTTGTACAAGAACAATAAAGCATC
>Ga0268262_10001278_pt1 | contig 31596 bp, 26 predicted proteins | sample TergutNc150P3_FD_190354 | JGI IMG/M metagenome (GOLD analysis project Ga0268262, IMG submission 190354) | Nasutitermes corniger P3 segment gut microbial community from laboratory colony in Florida, USA - Nc150 P3 (SPAdes) (version 2) | ecosystem: Host-associated > Arthropoda: Insects >... | reverse complement strand
GCTCGAAGCATCGAGGAGGGAACTCGAAGAGCTGAGACAAGAGCTGGCGGAATTGCAGCGCAACTCGACGGGATTATTACTCAAAGCGGAGAACTCACAAACGGAATTGGCCGCGCTTCAGATAGCCTTGAGGACAGCCGAGTCCTCCTTGACGAGCTTGGGGCTATCCTTCGCAGCTTACAGTGAGGCTGCTGAAAAAAGAATTAATACCCTTGAAAAAAGCAACCGCTTCTGGAAATACGGCTGCATAGCGGCAGGTGCCATTGCGGCTGGTTTCGCGATAGCGTTTTTCGCCGGACGGTAAGTACCCTGTCTTTTTTCCTATTCGCTGTGCTATACTGAACATATGAAAAAACTCCGGTGGAAATTGGTTTTCTTTTCATTTTTACTTGCGTCTTTTTTCTTTTCCTGTTCCAGGGTTGAAGAATACACCCTTGCTGAGTGGGAGGCCCTTTCCGTAGCCGGCCTTGAAGAACTCCTTGCGCAAACGCAGAGCAAGCCGTGGCACGGCGAAGCGTTTATTTCTGGCCAGGGAGGCGGAGTCTGGTATTCGGAAATGACTAGCGAGCCAAAGACTTTCAACATCTTTGTGGCGGAACGGGACGCCGCTTCAAGCGCAATTGTAAGATCCATGCTTGACTATCTGGTAACCTACGATGTTGCCCACCGCGAATGGAAGCCCCAGGCGGCGTTTCCGGAAATCGTGGTGGACGAGGAAGCGGGAACGCTCAAGGTTATCTTTACCCTGCGGGACGACCTTTACTGGAGTTTTTACGGCTCGGACAGGAAAGTTCCGGTTACAAGCGATGACGTGATCTTCTGGTACGATGAAATTCACGGGGATGAGGAGTTTCACAGCTCTTCATACAACGGCCAGTTCATCTTTCTGGAGGACGGAAGCGACGCCCATATCGATATAGAAAGAATTGACGACAAGCGCTTCGCCTTCTGCTACCCGCGAATTGTCGCAAACCCGCTTTTAACATCCAATATGTATTTTGGCCCCGCCTTCATTTATAAAAAGGCCAAGGATGAAGGGGGAACCCAGGCGGTGCTGGATCTTTTCAGTATCGCCGAAAACCCAAAAGAGATTCCTTCGATGGGACGATGGTTTCTTACTGAGTACGTCCCTGGGCTTCGCCTGGTCTTCCACAGAAACCACGATTACTGGGAAAAGGACGAGACCGGCTATTCCTATCCCTACATGGAAGAGGAAATTGTCCAAATTCTGCCTGACACAAATACCGCGTTTTTGGTTTTCAAAGAAGGGCGTATCGATAGCTATGGAAGCCGTCCCGAAGACCTGGACGAGCTTATTGGCGGACAGAGCAAGGGGCAGGAAAAGAACCGCAGAAAAGACATAGGGAAATACACGGTGTTCAACGCGGAAGGTTCCCTTGGGGCAAGCTTTTGGAGCTTCAATCAAAATCCCAAAAACAAGGACAGCCCTTTTTACGAATGGTTTACGCATAAGGAATTCCGCCAGGCGATGAGCTGCCTTTTAAACCGCGACAGGGTTATCTCTCAGGTGTATAGGGGCCTCGCCGACCCCAAGCTGGATTTCTTTGCCCCTCCCAACCCTTACTATAACCCGGATATACAACTGGAATATCTTTACAACCCCCAAAGGGCCTTGGAGCTATTGGCTTCCATCGGCATTAAACGGGACTCATCGGGAGTGATGCGGGACAAGCAAGGCAGGGCGGTGGAATTTGATCTTTCCATTCCAAGCGACGTAACCATTCATTCGGACACAGCTTCCATAATCGTCGATGAAGCGTCAAAGATAGGGATAAAAATCACCGTAAGGCAAACGGATTTTCAGAAGCTGGTTGCACAGCTCACCCGCACTTATGACTGGTCGTCTATTTTTATCGCCCTTGGCGTCAATTACTGGCCAACCCAGGGTTCCAACGTCTGGCCCTCGGACGGAAACCTCCACCTCTGGTATCCGCTCCAAAAAGAGCCCGCCACTGACTGGGAGGCGCGTGTCGATTACCTCTATAACGAAGGCAGTTACACAGCCGATCCTGCCAAGGCTCAAATTATCTGGGACGAATACCAAAGGATATTCCTTGAACAGTGTCCGGTGATCTACCTTATGCGCCAGCGATCTTTTTTCGCCATGTCAAACCGCTGGGATTTTTCTAATTTTTACTACGACAATCTGAACGGCGCAGAAACAAGCTATTTATTTTTGAAACGTGAATAAGGGGAATGCTGAAGATGAAAACTCCGAAAGAAATCGCCGCCCTTTTAGCCAGGCCTTTTTTCACTTTCAGAAAAAAAGCGCCGCTGCCTTCCTACATTGTGGGACGTCTTCTTGTGATGGCGCTGATGCTTTTTCTCCTTGGCTTCGCGGTCTTCGGCTTAATGGCCCTGGCCCCCGGAGACATAGTAACCCAGGTGATGATACAGCAGATCATGAGTTCAACCGAAGGCAGGGCAAGCGCGGCCCAGCTTGAGCTTGGCGGGGAATGGGCCGATGCCTTGCGGGAAGAGCTTGGCCTTAACCAGCCTTTCTACATCCAGTACTTCAGGTGGCTAAAGCAGGTACTCGTAAATCATGACCTGGGCTTAAGCCTTATTTCGCGGGCACCCGTGTCTTTTCTGTTAGGAACCAGGCTTCTTAATTCCGTTCTTCTCAATGTAATTTCCCTTGTACTCATCACCTTCTTTTCGTTTTTGCTGGGCGTCTACTTTTCTACCAAGGCAGGGACAAAAGTTGACTTCGCAGTAACGTTCTTTGCCCTGGCCCTTCACGCTTTCCCTGGAATTTTGCTTCTTATCTTGTTGCAGCTTTTCGCGTCGCTCACTGGGCTTTTCCCTGTAACCGCCTATCCGCCTTTCCCCTTTAGCGACTCGCCGGGCCGCTTCGTGTTTTCCTACGCCCATCACGTCTTTCTTCCATTGCTTGCCTCCTTCCTCGGCGGCATAGGCGGCTCCCTTAGGATGATCCGCGCCACCATGCTTGACCAGTTGGGACAGCCCTACATTACAAGCCTCCGTTCACGCGGCATTGCCGAGTGGCGCATATACCTAACCCACGCTTTCAGAAACACCCTCAACCCCTACATCACAGGCAGCGCCAATTTATTGGCGGGGCTTTTTTCAGGCTCCCTCATTCTGGAGATAATTTTCGCCTACCCCGGCATCGGTCGGCTTATGTACGAGGCGGTGATGCAGCAGGACGTAAACCTGGTGCTGGCTAATTTGATGTTCATTTCCTTTTTGGTTCTACTTGGCATGGTAATAAGCGATATTTGCCTTGCCCTGGTTGACCCCCGTATCCGTTACGGGAGGGAGGGCGCATCATGAAACGCTTTTTAATTTACCTAAAGAGCCGCCCGCTGGGTATGGTGTCGGTAATTGCCCTCATCGTCCTTTATTTATTGATGGTCTTCGCGGAGTTCATTGCGCCTTACGCGCCGATCACTTCTTTCCCGGAGCAGACCTACCACCCGCCCAACGCGCGCTTTTACCAGGGTAAATTCCAGGCCCAGGAACACCGGCTTATCAACACGGTGAACTGGAAGTACGTGCGTATCCGCGATCATTACTCGCGCATTGAACTTTTCGGCAAAGGGGAGCCATACAAGCTTTGGGGGCTTATACCTATGGAGCGGCACCTTTTTGTCTCGAAAGACTACCCCGTCTTTCTCATGGGGACTGATACATTGGGGCGCGATCTCTTTTCGCGGATCATCTACGGCTCCCGGATCTCGCTGACCATCGGTTTTATCGCCACTGCCATCTCCCTTCTTTTGGCAATTTTCTTCGGTGGGTTCGCCGGTTACTTCGGCGGCGGAACCGACTGGGCCTTGATGCGGCTCGCTGAATTTCTCATGCTCATTCCCGGCCTTTACCTGATTCTCTTTCTCCGTTCCCTCCTTTCCTCCAGCATGGACACCGGCAAGTCCTACATGATGATTACACTAATACTTTCCCTCGTAGGTTGGCCTGGTTCCGCCCGAACACTGCGGGGCATGACCCACGCCATTAAACGCGAGGAATTCATCCAGAACGCCCAGCTTGAAATGATACCGTCAGGCGTAATTATCTTCAGGCATATAATTCCACAGATAGCGAGCCTTCTTATCGTGAGCATAGCCCTTTCGGTACCTGGATTCATAATGACTGAAACTCTCCTCTCGTACCTGGGCCTGGGTATCGCAGACCCTGCGGTGTCGTGGGGCTCTCTCATTAAGCGGGACATTTCCACCATAGCCAACCTCAGGGCCTACCCCTGGCTTTTGGATCCCGTGTGGTTCCTGTTAGGCGTAACACTGGCTTTCAATTTTTTGGGGGACGCGCTTCGTGACTATTTCGACCCATATCACACGGTGTTCAGCAAAAAACGAATAAGAAAAATTATTAACCACGAAGAAACACGGAGTAAAAAAACATCGGACACCAGTCTGCTTGAAGCGAAGGACCTAAAGGTGAATTTTTCAGTATTGCGTGGTAAAAAACTGAATTCAATTCAAGCCGTGCGGGGCGTTTCGTTCAGCCTCGCGAAAGGCGAAATCCTGGGCATAGTAGGCGAATCTGGTTCGGGCAAAAGCGTTACCACTCTGTCCATACCGGGCCTTCTTCCGCATAACGCGGAGGTAACGGGCGAAGTTTTTTACGAAGGCAGGGAGATACTGAACCTTCCCGAAAAGGAATACAGAGCCTATCGGGGAAAGAAGATAGGCATGATCTTTCAGGAGCCGGGACGTTCTTACGATCCGCTCCAGAACATGGGCAGCGTTTTTTATGAGACATTCCGAAACAGCGATCCCGCCATTACAAAGGAAGCGGCTTTGGACAAAGCCGCCGCCCTCCTTGAGGAAACGGGACTCCCCAACGGCAGGGAACGGCTTTCAAATTTTCCCCACCAGTTTTCAGGCGGCCAGCTTCAGCGCATCGGCATCGCCCTTGCTCTAGCCCAGGGCTGCGAGCTTCTTGTCGCCGATGAACCTACCACCGCCCTGGACGTTACGATTCAAAAGCAAATCGTGGAACTTTTAAAGACTTTACGCCAAAACAGGAAGATTTCAATTATCTTTATTAGCCACGACATAGACCTGGTGGCCGACATTTCTGACCGCATCCTCGTGATGTACGGGGGCCTTGTGATGGAAAGCGCCGCTTCGGAAACTATTCTCTCAGGCGCGGCCCACCCTTACACCAAGGCCCTTCTCGCGGCGAGTCCCCGCTTCGGAAGCCACTACAGTGCCGAGCGGCTCAAGGTCATTCCCGGCAAAGTGGCCGATCCGGCAAGCCCCGAGCCTGGCTGCCCCTTCGCGCCGCGTTGCTCCGAAGCTTCGTCCGGTGAGCAGTGCTGCGGAAGCATCCCGCTGCTGGTTGAGATTGGAGAGGGGCATAGCTTCCGGTGTAAAACCCTGACTTAACGTCCCATTGCCGCAAACGGCACTAACTTTAACACTCAGGTATGTGGCGGGTATCCCCGCCACATACCTGAGTGATATATCCAGGAACCGCCGTTTACGGTAAGGCAAGGCATGTTCATCTTTTGTCATATATGGATGAAACAGGCATAAAATCGGCTTTTCTTGAAAAACACAGCCTGAAACGGAAATGCTTTAATTGTGAATTTACTCTATATATGTGGTAGGCTTAAGGTTGGTACGCCATGGGATTTTGGTACCTACCTTCGGTTCTGTAGGCCACTGCGCGTGATGCCTATTTATACCTATTTTGCCTTTTACGTTCTTTTTCAAAAGCTTGGTAAACCGACCTCTTCATAATATCCTCTAAACTGGCAACAATCGCTTCGTTTAGCTTTTTCAGTTCCATAGCAGGGGAAAACGGAACAATGAAAAGTTCATATATTTCAACGTTTAGGGCATTTGCAAGCCATTCTTCTCCCCTTCCCATTCCACGATGAATGCCGCTAAACAAATTCGGTGTCAGGAACCATGCTTTATGAGCCATGAAAATTTAATGATATGCATTATGCGCGTTCTGTTAAAGCTTTCTCTATGGCTTCGCATACTACTCGTTCAATATTGTTTACTAAAGTGTCGTGAAGCCACTCCATTGAGTCTTCCGGTGTTGGTTTTACGGTAAATAATTGGTAAGTTTCGATTTTTAAGGCGTTGGCAAGACGATCCAGCATTTCAGGGGTTGGGAATTTGCGGGAGACTTCAATCATGGCTATATATTGGGTGGTTATATTGGCTTTTTCAGCCAATTTGGCCTGTGAAAATCCACATTTTTTTCTGTTTTCCTTCAAATTATAGGCCAATATATCCCTTAGACTTGGCATTTTCTCCTTACTTGTCATTAAAGCAATAATAAATGCTTAATAGGCGTTGACAAGCGTCATTAAGGCCACTATAATGGCCTAACAGACGTTTGTTATGGTTTTTTACCATATATGTTAAGAGAGTTCTATTAAAATTGGATGGGTAATTTACAAGTGCGGGAGTCACCATTTTGACTGTTTTCTTGGTGGATGTGGGTTCCTACATTAGGTTCAATCGCCAACTTTGTCGGCGGGAACACCGTTTTTCCGTTGTGACGCAATAGTTAGTGTAGGTCTTTCAGGAAACACTACAGAAAATTGGTGGCTGCCACTGAGCGTGTCCGCCACCATGCAGGGAGTTTCCCTGTTTTTATATTAGCTTAAGGAGTTTTTTATGAAGAAAGGTAAATTTTTATTTCTTGGAATGTTGGCAATGGTGTTGCTATTAGGTTTAGTTTTGGTTGGTTGTAAAACCGGCACAGATTATGACAATGATGGGAAAAAATCTTTGCCTGCCAATCTTAAGAACACCCAATGGGAAAAGGATGGGTACCTTCTTGACTTCAAAACTGATCAGATCTCCATAACCAAACCGGGTGATGAAAGGTTTTTTAAAGTTACAAGTGCGGTTAAAAATGGAAGAATCATGGCTTTTGAAAATTCTAATACTTCGGAAACTGAATTTTGCAGCAGTTATTCCATTGCTGGAACGGCTCTAACTTTGAATGTAGAAAGAGGTTGGAGAGGAACTTGGACCAGGAAACAATGAAGCAAGTAAATCACTTGTTTTGACGCACGGTAAACTCATATGATGGTGCTTGGCAACCAATTTTAAGCATTATTTATTTCAGAGGTACAAAATGAGTAAAGAAGGAAAAAAGTTTTTCTTTGTTGGAACGCTCATCCTGGCCCTGGTTCTGGCTGGATGCGCCAGCGCCCAGCAAGCGGGCGGGAGCAGAACCGGAAATGACCATAACGACACAGGAAATCTAAGTTTATTGCTTCGCCAAGCGTCCTCTGAAAATCAAAGATGGGGCGATGGAAATGATAGAAGGAACGTTAAGGTCTATTCTTTAGACCCAGCAAAAAAAGAAGAATTGTTTCAGGCGGTACAAGATGCCGGGTTCTATCAAGTTGGGACTGGTGAAAACCCCAGAGATTGGGAATTACAGAGAGCCGTTCTTCGCTGGTGCGTTTCTCCCAACATTGATAAATGGCCTAATGAGATACAAGTTTCCGGCGTTGGCGAAAAAACCGTCCATACCTACCGTTTTATGCCACTTAAAGACAGCCCGTTTACCGAACTTCGTGCGGTAGTTGAAATTCAGAGATGGGGTGATGGAAATAATAGAAGGGACGTTACGGTTTATTCTTTTGACCCTGTAAAAAAAGATGAATTGTTTCAGGCGGTAAAAGACGCCGGATTTTACCAAGTCTATTCCGGAGAATACACCAGAGATTGGGATTTACAGAAAGGCGTTCTTCGCTGGTGTATTCCTTCCGACACTGAGAGCTGGGCCTGGGCGATACAATTTTCCGCAGTTGGCGAGAAAACCGTCCATACCTACGATTTTAAGCCACTTCTTGATGCTAATGGTGTCCTTCTACTCGCCGGGAGTACAAGGGGTTATGCCGAAGGAACCGGAGCGGAGGCTAAGTTCAATCGTCCTCTAAAAGTTGCTGTTGACAGCGCTGGCAACGTCTATGTGGCGGACACCAACAACCACCGTATCCGCAAGATAACTCCCAAAGGCATGGTTACAACCTTCGCCGGAAGTACCCAGGGTTATGCCGATGGAACCGGCACAGTGGCGAAGTTCAACGATCCTGTCGGCGTGGCAGTTGATGGTGCAGGCAACATCTATGTGGCGGATAACAGCAACGAACGGATTCGTAAGATAACTCCAGAAGGCGTGGTTACAACCCTCGCCGGGAGTACCAGGGGTTATGCCGACGGGACCGGCACAGCGGCGAAGTTTTTTTGGCCTAACGGCTTGGCTGTTGACAGCATGGGTAATGTATATGTGGCAGATGCCGGAAACCACCGTATCCGCAAGATAACTCCAGAAGGCGTGGTTACAACCCTCGCCGGAAGTAGCCAAGGTTATACCGACGGGACCGGCACAGCGGCGAAGTTCAATGGCCCTCAGGCTGTACAGCTTGACAGCGCAGGTAACGTCTATGTGGCGGATACCGACAACCACCGTATCCGCAAGATAACTCCAGAAGGCGTGGTTACAACCCTCGCCGGAGGTGGGGCTATCGGTAGGGGTAACGGAACCCATGCCGATGGAATCGGCGCGGAGGCGAGGTTCAACTTTCCTAGAAGTCTGGCGGTTGACAGCGTGGGCAACGTCTATGTAGTGGACTTCGTAGACCACCGTATTCGCAAGGTAAATCCCGAAGGTGTGGTTACAACCCTCGCCGGGACCGGGAGCGTGGAAGTTCCCAATGGTGTAGCGGTTGACGTTGTGGGCAACGTATATGTGACGGACGACTCCAACCACCGTATCTACAAGATAGCGATAACTACGCCGTAAATGTCACGCATTAAGAAGCATTGTTTGTTTTATGTACAGATTAATATTTTATATAGCGCTTTATGGCATATAAAACTTCTGGTAACATCGTCCTTGACATTTTTTTTGAAAAACACAATATGTTTAAAAGGAGGGATTAATGAATTTGGAACTATTATTAACCCAGATTTCAAATATAAACAAAAAGTATGAAGAAATATATAAATTTTCTGGAGAAAGGTTTAATATATTTAATTTACTAAATTTATCTGGTGATGAATTAAGTCATTCAAAAATTATAGCAACATTATTAAATCAAAAGGGTATGCACGGAAAGGATAATAAATTTCTCGAATTATTCTTAAAATGTATAGGAATAAAAGAATTTTCAATAAATAATGTTATAACTGAAACTGAAAAATTTATTGGTTATATATCCGATGATCATGCTAGTGGTGGAAAAATAGATATATCATTAACAAATGATAAAAAGGAACAAATATTTATTGAAAATAAAATATATGCAAATGATCAATGGAATCAATTATTAAGATATAATAAATATAACCCTAATGCATGTTTATTATATTTAACATTATTTGGAAATGAACCAAGTGAAAATAGCATTGGAAAAGATATGGGAATTAATTATACGATAGTATCATATAAAGATCACATTTTAAAATGGCTTGAATTGTGTAAAATGGAATCTATAGATAATCCGATATTGAGAGAAACATTAACTCAATATATTGTATTAATTAAACAATTAACAGGTCAGACAAGGAGTAAAAAAATGCAGAAAGAAATTTTAGACATTGTTTTAAAGGATGTTGATAATATTTCGGCGGCTTTTATTATCTCACAGAATTTTAATGAGATTAAGTTACAAATACTTAAAAACAAATTTGTTCCATTAATGTCTAATTTGGGACAAAAATATGGTTTTGATTTGGATATTTCATTAGACAATTGTTTTCAAGCATATTGGGGTTTTTCTTTTGTAAAAGAGGAATGGAAAAAATATAAAATTGATTTTGAATTTGAAAGTGGTAATATGCTGAATTTAATTTATGGTTTTTATGGTGCTGATATTCCACAAGATCTGAATGAATATTTAAGAGGCTTGAATTATAGATCATCAAAAGCTTGGCCAATATGGCAATATATGGATAATTATAGATATTGGAATAAAGACTTTTATTTTGATCTTTATTCTAATGAGAATAAAATTGTAAATGCATTTGAAGACAAAATTAAAGAAATATCGTTAATAGTTGAGAATAAAAACTTTGAATTATAGAAGCAAGGGCAGCATCGCATACAGCTTAAATGTTAAGCAAAGTGCTATAAGGTATGCCTTTTTTTTGACACCATCCTTTTATTCGTCTATAAACTAATCATACTATCCTAAAGGATTTTCAATAAGCTCCTAGCTTATATACAGCCTCATCCTGTACAATCCGCCCCAAACGCGATACTCCGGTCGGGTATCGGGGCCGCAGGTTGCGGTTCCCACCCCTCGCTGGGCAATGTCGATGTTGAGGAAGTAATACCCGTTCTCGCCTTCGCTTACATCAACCAGGTCAATGGTGTGCAGGGCTTTAAAAAGATTTTCCTGTGTATAGCGGCTGACGCTGAAGTTAAGCGGCCTGTCGGGGCGGATGCTAAGGGAATGCGGCTTTCCCTGCGGAATTGCGTTGCCCGAAAGGGTCAGGCGACGGACACCACTCCGGTTTCCGTTTTCCTGGGGCACTATATAGGACACTTCAAGATCCGCCGGGCTGTCGTGGTATTCTCCCAAAAAGGTTGCCGCCAAACGGTCAGGATAGGATTCCTCATTTCCCGCGCCCAGCCAGGAAATTGAGTTGTAGTAAGCCGGAACTTTCGCGCTTAGGCCAACCCTGGGCAGTTCAGGCAGAACCGGATCAAGGTCAAAGCAGATGTCCATGACAAGGGGACTGCCGGGAATAATAATGCGGGTATAGCGGCCCAGTTTGCGGGAAGTGTCCACAGCGTCCTTACCCGCCGCAAGCAGGGCGGTATAGCGGCTGGCCGAACGGCCTTCATACGTTAAATTCTCAGTTTTTTCCTCAAGCAGACGCAGATGCAATAAATCGAGATCAAGCCAGGGATACATCGCCTTTTTGTGATAGTAAAAAGCGGCTGCAGGCTCCCCACGCAAATGTATATAGGTTTTCAGGCCGTCGTTTTGTACAGGAATGCGGAACAAGGAGGGACAAAAACTTCCAGCGAAAGATTCAAGGGCCTGGGCCGAATCCGTATTGATCGAACCGCACAATTCGGGGCGAAGCGAAACCGGCAGGGCTTCGCGTAAAACGCGCTCGGCCTGAGCAACGACATGGCCCGCCTTGGCCCAGGGTACGGCTTCTTTTAAAGCAAAGTCCGCGTGGAAATACACAGCGCCAGGATGTTTCGCCAGGATATTGTCCAGAGAGGCAGCTACGCCAGTTATTTCGATCTCCTGCTTTTCACCGGGCTTAAGCGCCGGAACAGCCAGGCTCCCGTTAGAGAGAATTTTTTCACCAATGTCCTCGCCGATTTTTTCTGTGCAGAGTTTCCAGTTCAGGACAAGGGTATCCAAAGCTGAAAAATCGTAGCGGTTTTCCAAAATAAATATGAGAGGCTTACCATGAACAGGGGTAAGTCCTACCGGGGCAAAGAGCTGCTTACATTCGGCCATTGCGGGTTTGGGAGTTTGATCGGGGAAGAGCAGGCCGTCGCAGCAAAAATCGTAGTCCGAGGGCAAGTCGCCAAAATCGCCGCCATATTTCCAGTACTTCTTTCCATCGGGGGTAAAGGCCTCAAGCCCGTGATCGATCCACTCCCATATAAAGCCTCCCTGTAATCCGTGGTGGCTCTCGATAGCTTTCCAGTAATCCGCCAAAGAGCCGTTGGAATTCCCCATAGCGTGGGAATATTCGATCATGATAAGAGGACGGTGATCCCTCCTGTACTTCACAAAATCCGTGATGAGTTCTATTTCGGGGTACATGGGACAGACGATGTCCGTAAGGTCTTTACTGCAATTCAGGGAGTCCAAGGTAATGGGGCCCTGACGCTTGGGCCTAACCGCCCCTTCGTAGCTGACAGGCCGTAAAGGATCGTAACGGCGAATCCAGGCCGCGCCCATATCGTGGCTTGCGCCGTCCCCGCTTTCGTTCCCAAGCGACCAAATGATCACCGAAGGGTGGTTCTTGTCGCGTTCCACCATCCGTTGAATCCTTATGGCGTAGGCATAAGCCCAGGCAGTGTCCCAGCAGAGCTGATCGTAAAAACAGTGATGCTCGATATTGGCTTCATCCAGCAGGTAGATTCCATATCTGTCGCAGAGCTCGTACCAGCGTTCGTCATCTGGGTAGTGGCAGGTACGCACCGCGTTGAAGTTGTGCGTTTTAAGGAGCACGATATCCCTCATCATCCCTTCCGTAGAAAGGGTCTTGCCGGTTTTTTCATCGTGCTCGTGGCGGTTAACGCCCTTAATCAACACCGGTTTTTCGTTGATTAAAAGCTCCCGCCGCTCTATGCGGATATTTCTGAAACCCGTACAAAAGGCGGAGCTTTCAATGTGCCGTCCGTCGCGAAAAAGACTTACCGTCATCACATAGAGATGGGGCGTTTCGTGGGACCATATCTTTGGGTTTTTCAGACGGATCTTTCCCTCCGTGGTGTTTGAATTTACGCGGTAATCACAGGCAAGGATAAGTTCCCCTTCTGCCAAAGGCTTCCCTTCGATAAGTTTCGCGGCCAGCGTCTTCGCGTCCGCGAACCGAAGGTTCGATTCGTCTTTGGGCATTGTAAAAGGATATAGGGCGTATTTCACAGTAAATGGACTTTCCGGCGTTTTAGCGACAGGCACGTTGCCGCTGCACTGGCTGACCGGAAGCTTCCCGCCCAATGTCACGCTGAAATTCAATACACCGCAAGCGTCTCCATCTTTGGCTTCAACAAAGCCTGGAAGAGCCTTTATATCCTTTATATAGCAGGCTTCGGTGGCATACAGAAAAACGCTTCTGTGAATGCCGCCGTACCACCACTGATCCTGATCTTCTATGTAACTGGCATCCGAATAACGTATCACCTTGATGCAAAGAATGTTTTCTCCATCTTCCAGAAAGGGCGTTATATCGTATTCAGAAGGAAGCCGAGTGTCTTTTCCCGCTCCGGCAAAGAGGCCGTTCACATAGATTATGGCGCAACTTTCCGCAGAACCCAGATGAAGCGCCTCCCGCCGGTTTTTCCAGGACGACGGCAGGGTAAAACTCCGCCGGTAAAGCCCCGTAGGATTATCTTCCGGCGCGTGTGGCGGCTCCGCCTGAAAAGGCATCTGTACATTGGTGTAATGCGGCTTGTCAAAACCCTGGCGCGTCCAGGTACCGGGCACCTTAAGTTCAGCCCAGTCTGCGGTATCGTAGGAAGGCGCGGCCCATTCCGGCACATCAAAACCGGCTGTAGCAGCACCGGAGTCATCCATGGGATTTTTAAGCAGCTTAAAGCGCCAAACGCCGTCAAGGCTTTGGTAATATTCGTTCCGCTCAGGGATGCGGAATTCAGGGCCGGCAATGGCATCGGTAAGGGCGTCTTTTGCCGAAGGGAATGGCAGAAGCGGGCTGCGCATGGGCAGACGGTTTATCTCTTGTATTTCAGGATTTTCCCAGATTGGCGGTATTAAATTTGTCTTCATATTAGTAATGAGTATGGAGAACAGCCTTTGCCTGTCAATAGTACATAAATACCAAAAAATCAGTATTTATGTAACTTTCAATGTAAAAAGCCTTAATATATAATATTTTAATCTATATATTCTGGAGGATGAAAACATGAAAAGAATCGGTATCGCGGCCATTATGATAGTCTTGGCCGGAATGATGATGTTTAACGCGTGCAAAAAGCAGCAAGCCGTCCAGGCAAACGCCAATGTGCCGGTTACCATCACAGTTTGGTGCTGGGATCCCAACTTTAACATTTACGCGATAAATGAAGCGGCAAAGATCTACAAAGGGATCAATTCCAACGTAACAGTGAATTGTGTGGAGGTTCCCTGGGACGATATTCAGCAAAGACTGATTACCGCCTTTTCCGCCCGCCAATACGGTGATTTGCCTGATATTATCCTGATGCAGGATAATGCCATACAAAAAAATGTAACAGCCTATCCTGACCGCTTTCTCCCGGTTAATGACAAAGTGAACCTTAGCCAATTTGCTCAATACAAGCTTGACGTTGGAAATTACAACGGTAAAAATTACGGTGTTCCCTTTGACAACGGCGCAACAGGGACATTCATTCGCCGTGACATTGTGGAACGTGCGGGCATTAGGGTTTCGGACTTTAACGACATTACCTGGGAACGGTTCTTTGAACTGGGAGGGCAAGTTAAGCAGAGAACCGGAATTCCTATGTTATCCGTTGATGTCGGATCCCCGGACTTTATCATGATAATGCTTCAAAGCGCCGGTACCTGGCTTTTTGACGATCAGGGAAAAGCCTATATTAAGAACAATCCGGCACTCAGAAGGGCAGTGGAACTGTTTGCCCAGGGACTCCGGGAGGAAGTAATTATCCAGGCCGCCGATTGGAATTCCTATATTGCCAGTTTGAATAACGGTTCTGTAGCCGCCACGGTTCAGGGCGCCTGGATAGTCGGTTCAATCACCGCAGAGGCTTCCCAATCCGGTAATTGGGCAGTTGTAAGCACACCAAAAATGGGCAGTATAAGCAGTTCAGTCAACTATTCAAGTAACGGCGGTTCCGGCTGGATGGTTTTGGCAAACTCCAAAAACCCCGATGCAGCCATGGATTTTCTTGACAAAACCTTTGCGGGAAGCGTCCAATTTTACGAGACCATCCTGCCATCTTCCGGAGCTATTGCCACATGGCTTCCGGCGGCAAATTCCGCAGTCTATTCCCAGCCCCATCCGTTCTTTGGCGGACAAAAGATCTTCGAGGATCTGGTGAATTATGCGGGTAGAGTTCCTAAAGTTAAATACGGCATCTATAATTATGAAGCCCGATCGGCAGTAGCCAGGAACTTGCCGGATATTGTAGCAGGCAGAATGACCATTGATGCGGCCCTGGATGCCGCTCAAAGAGAAGTTGAGTTTATCCTGAATCAGTAAGGTTTACCAAATAAAAGGAGCCGTCAGGAAAATTACTGGTTTTCCTGGTTGCTCCTTGTTTTTTGCAGCAGGAGGCAGTGATGAAGACCAGCAATTTATCTAAAAAATATGCCCGCTGGGGATGGGTATTTGTCAGTCCCGCGGCGATTCTAATCTTTGCGCTGTCCTTTTATCCAATGATTCAGGCCTTTATCCTGTCCCTGCAATCGGGGATGGGCAATAACCTGCGTTTTTCAGGACTGCGGAATTATTTCCGTCTTTTTCAGGATGAGGTATTCCGCAGTTCCGTTGCCAACGTGTTTACCTACCTCGTAATTCAAGTACCTATCATGCTGTTTCTGGCTCTGGTTTTATCGTCGGTGCTGAATATGAAGAACCTCAAAGGAAGGTCTGTCTTCAGAACGATGGTAGTCCTACCCTGCGCCATGGCTCTGGTGTCATCAGCCCTGATTTTCAGATCCTTCTTTTCTTTGGACGGTATAGTCAATCTTACTCTGCTTAAAATGAATATTATAAGAACGCCGTTAAGTTTTCTGACTGATCCATTCTGGGCAAAATTTGTGATCATCCTGATTATAACCTGGCGCTGGACCGGGTATAACACTATATTTTACCTGGCAGGACTGCAGAATATTGATGACTCCATATACGAGGAAGCCCGAATTGACGGAGCCTCGTCAGTGCAGCAATTTTTCTTCATTACCCTGCCTCTGATAAAGCCGGTCATTTTATTGACTGTCATTATGTCTACCAACGGAACCCTCCAGTTGTTTGACGAGGTAAAGATAATATCATATGACGGCCTTAAATCTACCATAAGCATATCTCAATATATATATAATTTGTTTTTCAGGATGTCTCCCCAGCTTGGCTATGCTTCAGCGGTCTCATATTCCATACTAATCATGGTAGCTATCCTTGCCTTTATACAAATAAAAATAGGAGACGAAAAAGATGGGTGATTTACGCAGGTTCAAAGCCGTTTTACTGTACTGCTTCATGGTTTTTATATGCCTGGTTTTCGCCTTCCCCTTTTTCTGGATTATTTCGGCGGCCAGCAACCCAAGCGTGGAGATTATAAAGGGGAATATTCTTCCGGGCACGTACTTTTTCGAAAATATTAAAACCCTTTTGAGTTCAAGGCCTATGGGAAGGGTTTTTTTTAATTCATTTAAAAATACAGTACTTGGAACCATTGTAAGTATTTTTGTCTGTTCCATGGCCGGTTACGGGTTCCAGGTTTACCGGGACAAAGCCAAGGATCGGCTTATGTCCATTCTGCTTCTTTCCATGATGGTTCCCTTTGCTACCATCATGATTCCTCTGTTCAGAATGTTCAGTCAAGTAAAGCTGATCAATACTACCATCGGCCTAATCCTGCCCTTTGTCTCCTCGGCTTTTCTTATCTTTTTTTTCCGGCAAAGTACCATATCATTCCCTCTGGATATTGTTCAGGCTGCCAGAGTTGACGGAATGGGAGAATTCAATATTTTTCTGCGGATATATTTTCCTATTATGGCCCCGACATATGCGGCGGCGGCTATTGTTACTTTTATGTCAAACTGGAATAGCTACCTATGGCCCCTTGTTATTTTGCAAAGGCAGGAAAGCCAGACCATGTCGCTGCTCCTTGCCGGGCTTATCGCAGGGTATACCACTGATTATGGAGCGCTGATGGCAGCGGTTTTGATCTTCACCCTGCCTACAGTAATTATCTTTGTAACCCAACAACGGCGTTTTGTGGTAGGTATATTAGGCTCGGTAAAGCAATAAAGGTTTAAGTGATACGATTCGCCAATCTGATAATCTCGAACCGGTCTTTGACACCGAGTTTTAAATAAACGGCGCTTACCTGATTCCGCACTGTCTGCTCCGCCAGGTTGAGCTTTTCGGCAATCTCCTCGTTATCGTATCCGGTTGCAAGAAGAGTAAATATTTCCCGTTCCCTTCTGGTTAAATATTTAAGCCATTCAAAAGGTTCTTTTCCCGCTTCTTTGCCGCCCGGCAAAGGTTTCCCTTTTTCGGAGTTGTACTGGGCCTGCACCAGATTTTGGGCCGCCTCCGGAGAAATCTGTACGATCCCGCTTTTAAGGGCGCGTATGGCTGTTATAAGTTCTGTCGGCGATATGTCTTTTAGTAAATACCCGCAAGCGCCAGCCAACAGCGCCGAGCGGACCAGGGCATCCTCCTTGTACGTTGAAAGCATAATTATCTTGATATCAGGAAACTGCGGCTTAATCTGCCTTACCGCTTCCACCCCGTCCATTCCAGGCATACGGATATCCATCAATATTACATCGGGCCTGAGAGAAGCGGCCATGTCCACTGCCTCCCTGCCGTTCCTGGCTATACCTACCACGCTCATATCCTCGGCATAGTTGTTGAGAAAGGTTCTCAGGCTTTCTGCAAAAAGATCCTGATCATCGGCCAAAACTATTTTAAGTTTTTCCATGTTTTATTCTCATGGAACATCAAAGTTTTGATCCCGTTCCGCAACTGCATCGGACAGGGCCTTATCCAACAACGGAATGATCACCTTGAGGCGGAAACCGCCGTCTTCCGGTGAAAACACTTCCAGAGTTCCGCCTACGGCGGCGAGCCTCTCTTCCATACCCGCCAAACCAATCCCTTTGACAACTTGTTGGGTACCTATACCGTTATCGCTTACCGTCATGGTAAGGCTTTCGGGAAATTCCCAAAAATGTATGAGTATCCGGCTTGCCTGACCGTGGCGGATCGAATTTGTGAACGCTTCCTGAACAATACGGGTCAGCACCGTGTTTACCGTAGGACCGTAATCGCGCTTCATGTTACCGCTTTCAATATCAACATGAATACCAGTCACTTCCTGAAAGATCGTCTTCATCTTAAATACCGTGTCGATGCTTCCTGAAACCGGATCCTCCAGTTCGCGAATCATGTGCAGAATTTCCCGCGTACGGTTCAGTCCCTGCCGCGCCTGATTGCGGATCAACTGAAAAGTGTCCCGTATTTTTTCAGTCTCCATGCGGGAAAAACTCATCGCGGCGTCTGTCACGGCAATAATATTGGTAAACACATAGCCTGAGCTGTCATGCAGATCGCTGGTAAAGCGCAGGCGGTCTTTTCTCACGGCCTCTTCCTCGGAATTTCTGACGTATTCCTGAAGCCGGTGGTTAAAAAGCAGCATTTTTGTACCAACAGCATTGAGATGCGATATCGTGGCTTCGCTGCTTATCATTTTATCCGCAAGGTAGCGGATTGACACCAGAGCCCCTCCCAAAACAATTAGCCAACATTCAAGGACGATAAACTCTTCAACACTGTGGGATGAAAAACGCAGACTGCCTGTAACATTGCCCAAAAGCGCCGGGAAAAAAAGAAAAGCTGTAAAAAAGAGCAAGGTAAAAGCTGTAGCGCCATAATTCCTGGGCGGCGAAAAAGCAGAGGCACTCATTAATACATAGGCACTGTACATGCAAATGTTAATAGTAAAAAGATCATCCAAAGCATAGCTTGAAATCACCGCTGTGCTTAGTCCGATAATGAGGCAGAAACCACGGGGGAAAAACCCCGATAAAAAGAGGCAACCGTACAAACATAACGCTGATATACCAAATGGAATAAAAAAATTAAGGCAGAAATACATTTGGTTAACGCTTTCCACCGGGTCAAAAATAAGAGGCAGAACCTCACCGGGAACAGTGTATTTCAGGGTAAAAACCACAGCGGCACCGAAAAGAAAAACAGCGGCCATAAATGCCGGAAGGGTTCTATAAAAAAAATCCCTGGTATTCATTGTGTATTAAAAAACCTTGTCTCATAAGGGCCCAGTTCCGCGGAAAACTTTTGCCCTCCCGCATTAACAACAGAACGCTGTGGGACAGCGCTGTTGTTTATCAAAATCATGTATCCGGCTTCCTGAAACCAGGCACATTCCGTGTTAAGGTTATCTGTAACACAGTCTGATTGAAGGGATTCTCCCGCCGCGTAAAGAATGATATTTAATAAAAGCCTGGTATTTGCGAGTTTGCTCTCCTCTGTGGGAATCATGGAAGAAATATAAACGCCCTTGCCGGCGCCAACACTGTTTATCGTAATTGCCGGACAGCCGCCTCTTTCCGCCAATACCTTTGCCCTTCCGTCAGTAAGCCGCACTTTTTTGCTTCCGAACTCGGCCCCGTTTGGAATCAGGCCGGGGACTTCGTCAACAGTGTACTGCCATTTGCCGTGGCAATGGCTCCCAGCGTTTTCCATGTCTGTTCCCAGCACATGGGCCATTCTGAAGACGGTGTCAAAACCGTCAATGGCCGAAGGTTCGTTCACCCCTATAAAGATGCCGCCTTTATGTACCCATGCCGTAAGACTTTCCACAACTTTTTCATTTCTCCATTTTTCGCCGCCGCTCCAGGCAGTACCTTTCGCTCCGGCATTGATTATCAGGTCTATTCCGCTTGGTACCCCGTTTTCTATATCTTCAAAAGAGGTAAAAATCGTTTCAAAAGGGAGGCCCGAAAGGCTTTCGTTGATGTGTATCAAGTCATGTTCGCCAGTCTCGTGCATGTGTCCCGACAATGTCCAGGATCGGAGGCTTCCCCAGGCATGGAGGATTGCCACTTTGGTTTTCAGCGTAAAAGGCTTGCCCTTTGCGTGCAATGAAAGTATATCGTCGAATTCGTCTTTTATGGTTTCGATGCAGTCGCAAAAATCCGGAAAGCCTTCCGCCAGATGAAGATAGCCTCCAAGGCCGATTCGTTGCACTGATTCCCGCAAAAGGGCGCGGCGCACGTTATTCCAGTATTTCAACGCGTCCGCCGCCGGGTTTCCGCCTTCCTTAAAAGTCGGAAGACCGCCCAAACCTACAGGAAACAGGTAAGGGTGAAGCCGAATTTCGTTGGTCTGTACTTTGACTCCCGCGCAGAGCCTCAGTTCAAATCCTGAAAAAACACATTTGATAATGCCGTCAAAACCAATACTCTGAAAGCGCTTGCCGTAAGGTTCCATGCCGACCCAACTGTCATCGTAAAATACATAGGCCTTCTTGCCGTAACGGTGTACGATGTCAACAAATTCCCTGCCCAACTGCGCGACAAACGCGCTGATAAAATCCATCCAGTCAAGTTTTGTTTTATCAGGCGGCAGGTGCGTGGAATTCAATATGCCCTTATTGATAAAATCCTCGGAACAAATTTTATATCCGTAAACCTTCTCGAACTCGCTTAACGCGCGCGGACTGACTGTAAAATCGTAGGAGGCCCAGTCTGAAAATAGATAGCGGTTACGTTCGCTGGCCCCCCATATCCAGACAAAGTTATAGAACAGGGACGTAAACCTAACCACATTGGTACGCGGATGGTTGGCACACCATTTATCCATCCAGGACAGAAGATACTTTCTCGCGCCACCGTGCATGGGGTCAATCTGCATCAGGTGTTCCTTGTCCCAGTTGTTTGTAACATGGTTGTACATGGAAATCTCTTCCCATATTCTATAAACCAAAAAGTTGACAGTATATCTATGCCACGGAATTATTCCCTTCAGGGCCACTGCGTTTTTGTCGCTTGAGTATGTCCATTTATCCCTTGGAAGCTCGGTGTTACTTGTTCTGTCAAAGACTTGCCAGAGGGCCAGAGACTCGTCGCTTCCGTTTACCGCAAATTGTTCGCTAAAGAAATCTTCAAGAAGGCTAATTTCCATTTCCTCAGACGGCGCTACTTGCGCTCTGGTCATAAGAAAACACTGCTGAAGGGAATCCATGTTACTGCGCGCCCACTCGTTGTGTTCCCGTATCACGCAGACTGTAGAATAAATATCGTAACCTGAGTTGAGAATTTCATCCGACAGAACGGTACCGTCGCTGTCCCGAATAACGTCGGCCCCCCATTTCTCCGCCAGTCTCAGTGTAAGCTCTTCGTAACCGGATTCCCCTGGAAGGGTAAAACCGCCTTTATGTTTGCTCATTTGTCCCTAATGTATGGCTTGCGGCGGATTTATGTCAACTGCTACGCAGTTGGCTCTTTCAAGGAATGGATTTACTACCCGCTAGACAAAACCCTTTCCAAATCCCTGTCCATGATTTATACTTTGTTCATGTCGGTAATCTCCGTTTCCAATCTTCGTAAACGCTTCAACCTTGAAGCCGGTTTTTTCGCCCCCCTTGGCCGCTACGTCTATGCGGTAAACGGCGTTTCGTTTGTAATCGGCAGAAACGAAACTTACGGCCTGGTTGGTGAATCGGGCTGCGGCAAAACCACCACCGCCCGGCTGCTTGTGCGAATGTACGAGGCCGATGAAGGCGAGATCAGTTTTCAGGGCCAGGGTGGGGAAACAGAGGACGTAAGGAAACTTAAGGGCAAGGACTTTAAGCGTTACCGCGAAAGGGTAAAGTATGTCTTTCAGGATCCGGCGCGTTCCCTTAACCCCCGTATGACAGTCAACGAGGTGCTTACTTCAGGGGTCAAGTGGTCGAAACAGGGAAAGAGCGCGAAAGCCCTTCGCGAAGAAGCGGCGGCTATTCTGGAAGAAGTAGGCCTTTCCGCCGCCGACCTGGAAAGACGCCCAGCTGAATTCTCTGGCGGTCAAAGACAGCGCATCTCCATAGCCCGCGGCCTTATAATGAAGCCCGACCTCCTTATCTGCGATGAGGTTGTTTCCGCCCTGGACGTTTCCATTCAGGGGCAGATTCTCAATCTGCTTCTCGACCTGCGCGACCGCCGCTTGTCAGCCGGTCAGGAAATCTCCTTCTTTTTTATTGCCCACGATCTAAAAGTCGCCTCATATTTCTGCGACCGCATCGGCGTTATGTACCGAGGCGAAATCATGGAAGAAGCCCCCGCTACAACCCTCTGGAAAAACGGCCTTCACCCTTACACTGCACTGCTATTCTCCTCGGTAGGTATTGGAACACCATCCGCAACGCCCCCCACCCGGCAAGACGCCGAAGCGTCATTAAGCGTGACCGATGGCTGCGCCTTCGCTTCCCGTTGCCCCTCGGCGGAAGAGGTCTGCTTTAAGGAAAAGCCTCAATTGAAAGAGGCGGATTCGGGGCATATTGTGAGATGCTGGAAAAAGTAAGGGTTTTTTCAATTATTCCGTAACGAGCTGCTTCCCGCCCCGTACTAAAAGCGGCAGGCTTAAAAAGCCGTGCTGTTCGGTTTTCCAACAGCCGCCGTGTCCGTCTGAGCCGGACTTAACTTTTTCTCCGGTCAGAAGTCTTGTCCATTCGCCTTCGGGCAGGTAATACGAAACTTTTCCGTCTTCGCTGAAGACAGGAGCAACCAGCAGATCCGGTCCAAGCATATACTGGCAATCCAGATACGCGCACGCGGGATCATTCGGGAACTCAAGAAACATTGCGCGTAACACCGGAATGCCTTTATCGCAAGCCTCGCGGGCGGATTGCAGAACATACGGTTTAAGGCGAATTTTCAATTCAGTAAAGAAACGGCAAACATCGGCGGATTCTTCGTCCACGCTCCACGGAACGCGGTAAGACGTACTGCCGTGAAGCCGCGAATGAGAGGAAAGCAGTCCAAAGGCAAGCCAGCGCTTGAACAGGGCGGCGTTGGGGGTTCCTTCAAAACCGCCGATGTCGTGGCTCCAAAAACCAAATCCTGAAAGGCCTAATGAAAGACCGCCCCGTAAAGTTTCCGCCATTGCCTCAAATGTTGATTCGCAGTCTCCGCCCCAATGCAGCGGGAAGCGTTGTCCGCCTGTCGTGGCGGAGCGGGCAAAAAGGCAGGCTTCGCCCTTTCCTCTTTTTTGTTCCAAAAGCTCAAATACCGCCTTATTGTAAAGATATGAGTAGAAATTATGATGACGATGGGGATCGCCGCCGTCAAAATATACCGCGTCTTCTGGAATACGTTCGCCAAAGTCGGTTTTGAAACAGTCAACTCCCATATCAAGCAATTTATTCAAATGTTTTGTATACCATTTCACTGCGGCAGGATTGGTAAAATCAACAAAAGCCATTCCGGCCTGCCATTGATCGGTCTGGTATACAACGCCATCTTTGGATGGCGAGCCGTCCGCGCGTTTTAGAAAATAGCCGCCTTCTTTCCCTTCCGCGAAAAGCGCCGAGCGTTGCGCGATGTAGGGATTAATCCACACGCAGATTTTAATTCCTTTTGCTTTAATTCGCGACAACATTCCCTTAGGATCGGGAAAGGTTGATGAATCCCAGGTAAAATCGCACCAGTTAAAACCTTTCATCCAGAAACAGTCAAAGTGAAAAACCGAAAGGGGTATCTTTCGCTCTTCCATACCATTGATAAAACTCATCACCGTTTTTTCATCGTAGGAAGTCGTGAAAGAAGTGGAAAGCCACAGACCAAAACTCCATTCAGGCGGCATTGCCGGTCTTCCGGTAATGGCGGTGTAAAGTTCCAAAATAGTTTTTGGCTCCGGTCCGTAAATAATAAAATATTCCAGCTCTTCCCCTCTAACGCAAAATTGCACTCGCGACATTTTTTCACTGCCAATCTCCAGAGAAACTTTTCCCGTATCATTGATAAACACGCCATAGCCCCGGTTAGTCATGTAAAAAGGAATATTTTTATACGCCTGCTCGCTGGCTGTGCCAGCATCTGCGTTCCAAATATCAACACTCTGCCCATTTTTTACTAGCGGCCCAAAATGCTCGCCAAGTCCGTAAACAAGTTCTCCCACCGAAAGCGAAAGCTCTTCTTTTGTAAAAGGCTCTTCTTTGTCATCAATCATGTAGCCGGTGGATTTACTCAGGTTTTTAGTCAAGATTTTACCGCCGCCGCGAAAAACATTATTCCAGTTCTGGCCCTGCTCAACACTAACCGAAAGATCCCCGCTTTCCAGAACGGCTTCTTTCTCTGTTATGCGTATGTCGCTCTTAAATGCCGAACAGGCAGGATTGCTCTCCAGCAGAAACCGAGGGCCTCTGTCTACTCCTCCCTCAAAATGGGAAATCCTCACCCTGATTACATTACGCATAGGACTGGAATAACGCACCGTAAGAAGCGGCATGTTAAGAGTATCCGTTCTATGACGGATCTGCCTTCCGGGCGCATACACAACCAGTTCATTTTCCTTCCGCTCCGCTTCAATAGCACTTGCGGCAAAATGGGACTCTACCCCTTCCCTGATACGCCAGTAACCGTCTGTAAATTTCATTTATACACTCCATATAAAAAAGATAGTTCTTCTTTTAATAACAAGCAGCTACACGAACACGCTCAACCGGAACCAGTGTAACACTGTTTAATCTGCATACAATTCCATTTGACATAGGCGGCCATGCCTCAAAATATACGCCTTCATTTATACGCAAGGGATTTAACTCAATTTCCATTTCTTGTGGGAAATTGTGACGGCGCAAATTTATTTGCCATTTTCCGTCTTTATAAAAATCATCCATAATAAAACGGCCATTAACATAAGCCTTCGCGCTTTCGGCTGTATAATTTATATGGCATTCATAATCATATTCCCGGTCTGATACCCCAATAAATTGCAAACGGTAACAGGCTTCAGAAACCTGTGTCACATTACATTTAACTTCGGCAGGGGTAATATTCTTTTCATACACCGCAAATACGCCATCCATACCCTTATATTCAAATCCGACAGGCGTCTCTTTCAATGCGGGGTATACTTTCAAGCGTATGTTTTTGGCTGCGAAAATATAAATTTTATCACCATCCTGAATAATTGGATTATCAGAAATAATCAAATAATCCTGCCCACCTGTTATCTTATAGGCATATAACGCTTCATTTTTGGGTATAAGCAGAACATCGCCAGAAGCATCCATATCCGCGCCGTATAAAACAGTTGTTTTGTTAATCAAACATAAAGGCGTAGCCTGCGCGAATTTTATATATCCATCTTGTACAGGCATATTGAACGGATAAAAACCAAACTGCCCCGGCAAAACATCGAACATGGGCAGTTCCACGCCAAGGTTTGGTACAGTAACAGCGACTTGCGAAAACGTAGATCGAAACATATGCCTTACATGATTATTGAAAAAAACAAAACCCCACTTGCCGTTATGCCTGAAGCTGTAACGGAAACGTTCCTTATCGGCCGGATTCTGCGGATTATCGTCAGGTATATATGCCGGCATTTTACATAAGGCTTCTCCGAAATCCGCCGCAAACATTCCCAATATACGTAATTCGTGGTAAGTTTCGCAATATTGCCCGTATGCGCCTAACGGCGCTTGAAAGTCATAGGAAAGAACCGGCAGGTCGTTATAGCCGCCGCTTTCTTTTGATTCCTGCAAAGTTGTCAGCTTTCCTTCCGGGTTTACGCCGCCATGATACATATAATAACCCAATAGATTAACCCCGCTGCCCATTTTTACCACGCTCATCGCAGCGATATCCTGCGAAGAAGTAATAACCCGCCGGTGCTTCGTAACCTGCAAACCGCCACCCAATTCCGCTGTTATAAAAGGGAATTTCGCCATGTCAAATGACAAGGCAGAGCCTAAGTGGAAATCCCTTCCGATACTTAAATCATTGCGTTCGTATGAAAACACATAATTACCGGACGGTTCGATATCAACAATGCGCGGATCCCACGGGGCGTCGCAATACCCACCCATAACCGGCAACAGGCCGCCTGTAACTGCGCCGTTCCAGCCGGTAGCGGTATATAGCGGGACATCAAAACCGATTTCCTTAGCCATCCGCGTCAGCGTCCGCATATGTTCTTCGCCAGCTTCGCCGGTTAACCCGCCGCAATGCCCATATTCATTTTCAATTTGCACGCCAATTATGGGACCGCTGTCTTTAAAAAACAACCCACGCACCTGTTCATAGAGCTTAGTGTAATAATCTTCAACATATTCAAAATATTGGGCATTATTGGCGCGCATCTCACAACCGGCATGAATCAGCCAATCCGGAAACCCGCCGTTTCTCGCTTCCCCATGCGACCAGGGGCCGATCCTTAGAAACATATACAGGCCGCAGTCTTTGACTGTTTCTGTAAATAGCCTTAAATTTCGGCACCCGGAAAAATCCCATTCGTCCTTAATTTCCTCATGATGAATCCAAAACGAATAAGAAGCCGCGATGGCAATGCCGCCGATTTTCATTTTCAACAACGCGTCGCGCCATTCGTTGGCGGGTAATCGTGAATAATGGATTTCGCCCATCAACGGGAACCACGGCTGATTATCCTTGTACAAGCAACAAGAGTCGTAATGAAACATATAACGCTAACAATAGCATTGAGCAATGTGAACTTCAAGCGATAAGTTACTGCTCATGCTGGGCGCACTTATATGACGCCGCCGTAAAGCGGCGTCATATACAGTCCTGTGTTAGACGTGGTTTGTTTTTATTGTCAGGGTAATGCAAATACAAAATGTTGCTTTCTATTGTCTTTTCCACCTGAACCGCTGTAATCTGGTAAATCCGTATATGATACCGATTTACCATTTTTCTTTATTTGGTAGTTAGATAATAGCCACTCAATATCGCTTTTCCAATCTGGGGTATTATCCCAATCACTTCCTTCAATCAATTTATAACCAGGGGTTGAAAAAACAGCAAATGGAGTATTCTGGTTGGGAGAAATATTTGTATTTCCAATATAGAAATACATCCCCTTATATTGGCCTAACGAGGCACAACCAATATAAAAAGTGTTTTCTATTTCAGTATGTCCATCACCTGTTGTGCCATTGTCACATGAAACAAGAACCAAGCCCAATGCTAAAAACAAACCAACAAACCTGAAACCAAAATCTTTCTCTTCATTCTGAAACATCCTTTGCGGTTTTTAAGTCGCCGCCGACTTATTTAAAATCCCATACGGGATTTCTATTCAGTATTTTTTTCCTCATTCGCTGTTTTTGGTTTTTCTCATTGACAATGTTATAGATACTTAATATCTGCTCAGATACCTGTTTCAGTTTTTCTATTCCGGTTTCACTCATTTCGCGATAATTCTGACGTAAAATGTCAACATTACTCGTCAATGAAGGGTTCAAAATTCCACTCCTTTTAGTGTATTATTATAAAACAGTATCTGTCTAATAATAATACATCAAGAAAATAATGTCACTCGTTTCAGGAAATGGTTAAGTTTTTCAAATCGTCATTGTCTTGGAATTAGACCGTTCACATACTATAATTACGCAGAATGGATGAAATACATGACCGTTTAAAAAGGATTAGAAATTATTTCAAACTTTCCATCCGTGATTTTTCTAAAAAAATTTATTTCAGCCATAGTTTATACGGTCAAGTAGAATACGGAAATAGAGAACCTAATGACAGGATATTACAGTTGATTTCCTCAAAATTTAACGTAAACAAAGAATGGATCATGACGGGAAAAGGAGAGATGTTTACTTCCCCACCGCCGGATATAAGGCTTGAAAAAATAATGGAAATATACAATACAATTGATGACTCATTAAAAGAGTGCTTGCTGGAACAATCCAAAATACTGTTGAAAGTTTACAAAGAAAAAACAGACAAGAAATAAAACAGGAAAAAAGCCAGAACACGCTGCCGGTTCATAATCTCGGCCTAAATCGCAGAGTTTCAAAATACATTAGAAATTATTGGCTGTCTCGTATATGCCCCTAGCACCCCAATGCGGCATTTCCAGGATATTGGTATAAATATTGCCAACAGGAATATTCAGCAGCTTGCTCAGCGACTCCTGGGCTTTGACCACAAACATCTCTTGACCCGCTTCACTCTCCTTCCCCAAAAGCCTCAAGTCCATAAAGGCGGCTCTATCCAGCTTTTTACCGGCCAGATAGAATGTATACTCATCCTTGATACTAACCATAAGGTATTTCTCGCTCCGTCCGGGCATCAGGCTGATTAGCTGTCCCAGCTCTTTTGTAATATTATCTTTTTCTTCTGGGCGCAGACTGAAGGAAACCTGTAAATTGATCAATGGCATAATAACCTACCTTTTATCAGCATCAGCCGCTAGGGCCTTTTTTCTTCAAACGGATACCACACGCCCGCTTCATGCCTAAGATTTTCCGAAATTCTGGCCATATCAAGGGTTTGTTGCCATGGGGTAATCTCGCATTCCTTTTTCCCCTGGCGGAAGCAGTCTAATGCAGCCGGAATAATATATTGAAATCCCCTGGTACGGAAAGGTATTTCGATTATTTCATCTTGCCTGGGATAGGTAACGCCATACTCGTGATGCATAAAAACAAGCCGGAATGGACAGTCGTGGCGCTCTACAATAAGCGTACCTTTAGCGCCGATGATTCGGGTATCGAAGCCTGTGCTGCGTAAACCGCACCGTAACAATGCCAGAACGTCAGGATTTTCATAGCGGAACAAAACAGCGGCGTCATCATCCACGCCGGTAGAGCAGAGATGGTAGACGCCCTTTATCTCCACAGGGAGCTTCCCTTTCATGATTGCAAATGCGGCGGAAAGCGGATATGCGCCGGCATCCAGCAGGCTTCCGCCTGCCAGTTTGGGGTCAAAGAGGCGATCATCGGGCAGCACAACCTGATGTGTCCAGCTCATTGCGGACTCGATAACGCGGATTTCGCCAATCTCGCCGTTATCGATCAACTCTAGCGCTTTTCGCCATATCGGGAAGAAACGTGACCACAAGCACTCCATGAGCAATACATTATTCTTCCTGGCCGCGTCTATCATCCGCTGCGCAGACTGATAGGTAACTGTGAAAGGCTTTTCGCATAAAATACCTTTTCCGGCGTTGGCAGACATGACTACATGTTCCTCATGCATATTGTGCGGAGTAGCGACATATATCATATCCACATCAGGGTCTTTTAGCATCTCCTGGTAGCTCCCGTAGGGATTTCCACCATAAGTCTCTGTGAACTTTTTTGCCTTTTCTATTGAACGGGAACCGGCAGCGGCGATTCTGGTTCCCGGCACAATCCTCAGAGATTCAGCGAACTCGCCTGCTATCCTGCCGATACCAATTATACCCCAGCCTATATTCTTTTCCATGCTTTGCCTCCAAAATAAATTATCTTATTAGCGCCTAAAATTAAGAGTTTTATATCCTGCAATGTAAAAAAAACACCTGTCATTTCTCTATATAAGCACCCCTGCTAACTTCAGCGTTGCCCTGTGAAGCCTTATCGCCCAATAATTCAAGCAGATAGGCCTGGTCAAACAACCGAGCCAAGTCCTCGCCCTGGGCACGGTTAAAATACATGGCAAATGAGTTGGAATTAGAAATACCATCCGGATTTAAGCCGGTCTCTTCTTTTGCCTCATTTTGATATGTGGTAAAATACGGTGTATTCTCTATAAATCTATAGCCCAGTCCAATAACCGGCGATGAGCGGTAAGTTCCGGATATGCTTAAGGTCTTCCATTCACAGCGCCCTTCTGCCGTTCCATAAATTGCTCTTGATCTATTGTAGTTCGTAATTAGCCTCTGGTTTGCAAAATCTTCTTTATAGTGATTTAAGGCATCAATAAACTGCCGTCTGCCCTCTTCATTCCAAAATTGCCAATACTGTAGACCATTATGTTTGAATCCCAAAGCCACTTCATCTTTCCGTGGATAAAAAATTACTTCCACATCCGCTTGCGCCACATCGGAAGAAAAAAGTTTATCGAATGACGCTTTTACGAAGCCGATTGAGAACGGCTCAACATCGGCCAGCATATTTGTTTGGTTTATGCCGGAAGGAGAAGTACCGCAGGATAAACAAAACGCCAACACAGCGAGAACAAAGAAGCATAGTCTTGGATATTTACTCATTATTGTCATAAAATACCATAAAACACCTGAAAACTACAAGTTTCTAAGATTCCACTGCAACTATAAAAATCTCTCAGTGTCTTATAGTAACAATGGAACAAAACAACCAAACAATGGGAGAAGAAATAGCCAATTCGGCGCTTCATTTTGTCGGGAGCCTCCTTGGAATTCTTGGATTGGTCTTTCTGGTGAATCACGCCCGCTCCTCTCTGCCGGTATATGTGATTTTTGCCTCAACAATGATTTTTATGTTTTCCGCGTCGGCTACCTATCATGCCATAATTTCCGGAAAAGTAAAACAGTTTTTCCGCATCATTGATCATCAGTCCATTTATATATTTATCGCGGGAACTTATACGCCTTTTTGCCTTTTGGCGCTCAAAGGTTCCCTTGGCTTGTTTTTATTCTTTTTTGAGTGGGTTATGGCTTTGACCGGGGTAATACTTTCAGCCGTTCAGTTTCGCTTCATAAGAAAAATTGAAATGGCAATTTTTATCCTTATGGGATGGGCAATTATCGTCGGGTGCATACCCCTCGCGCGCTCGCTTTCACCGCAGAGCGTTGTTCTTTTATTTGCCGGAGGCGTGCTATACACCGCCGGGACTTTCTGGTACCGAGCGGGAAAACCAAAACCCGGCTTCCGGCAGCATCGCCTATTCTGCGGCCATGTAATTTGGCATATTTTCGTCCTTGCCGGAGCGGCCTGCCACTGGTTTTCTGTATGGTTTCTCTTACTTGAGAAACGCTAAAAAGTCAGGCATTCTTTTAAACAAGTATGGCGGCGCAAACAGCGGTTATTGGGGCAGGGGCCTGGGGAACAACGGTTGCCAAGGTAATTGCCGAAAAAGGAAAAGACATCGTCATCTGGAGTTTTGAAAAGGATACCAGGGACGATATCAACTTGCGTTCTGAGAACAAGCGCTACCTGCCCGGAATAAGCCTGCCAAGAAACCTGAAAGCTACTTCGGATATTGTTGAGGCAGCCTCCGAGCGGAAGCAGCTTATACTGGCGGTGCCTTCTTTGTTTCTCCTTCAAACTGTAAAGCAGTTCCTCTCAGTCCCTTCTATCAGGGAGGGGGAAACTTCCATTGCAGTCATTACAAAAGGTTTCCTACCAACCGATAAAGGGCCGCGGCTTATTCTTGAAACCCTGGAAGATTACCTTCCCGGTTTCTATCGGCAGACTCTTGTTTACATAGCCGGCCCAAGCCACGCCGAAGAAGTCTCGCGCGGAAAAATTACCGGCCTAATCGCCGCTAGCGAGAACGCCAAAAATTCCATCTATTTTCGCGACTTGTTAAAAAACAAAAACCTCCTCGTCTTTTCGTCGTTTGATGTGCGCGGAGTTCAGGTGGCAGCTGCGGCAAAAAACGTCATCGCCATCGCTTTCGGTCTGCTTGACGCCCTAAAAACCCAGGGCGAAGCCAGCGGTTTTGAAGGCGCAAACCTCCTGGGCGACGGAACCGAATCCCTCCTGCTGGCCGCCGGCCTAAACGAGATCCAAACCCTGGGTGTGGCCATGGGTGCCACCCACCCGGAGACCTTTACTTCCATTTCCGGCATCGGAGATCTTGACGTTACCTGCCGTTCCGTCTTTGGAAGAAACCGGCGCTTCGGCAAAGAAATCATCGAGAAAAAGATCCTCGTGCCATTCAGGGATATCGACGATCTTATCGCCCGCATTAACGAGCTTGATTACCTGCCGGAAGGGGTCGCGGCGGCAAAGCACGTCAAAGCGCTGGCGGAAAAGCACCGCCTTAAAATGCCCATTTCCATCGGGCTTTACAGAATCCTAAACCGCGAGATAGAAACGTATGCGTTTCTGAAGCAATTTCTAAACGAGCTTAGGCGTTAAAAAATAGCCTCCGTGATGTCTCATGTAAAAAACTAACCATGGAGCCATAAAAATCTCAAGTTAAATTCTAACCATTGCGCCTTCCCAAAGAAAGGGCAGCGCAGTTTTTATTTACTACCCGGTCAAGCT
>Ga0268262_10001277_pt1 | contig 31597 bp, 34 predicted proteins | sample TergutNc150P3_FD_190354 | JGI IMG/M metagenome (GOLD analysis project Ga0268262, IMG submission 190354) | Nasutitermes corniger P3 segment gut microbial community from laboratory colony in Florida, USA - Nc150 P3 (SPAdes) (version 2) | ecosystem: Host-associated > Arthropoda: Insects >... | reverse complement strand
AACGCGTTGAAGCCCTCATCGAAGTGAACGGCCCCGAAGGCTACGAACAATTCGTGAACATGGTCAACGCCATTGTCGCGAAATTCTCGGTCAAACCGCGCCACGGAAAACACGGGGCGCAGGAAACTGAGGGGGAATGAAAAACGTCGGACAATGTTTTACTGTCTTTTATCTTTTAACTTTTACTTTAACCTTATTAAAGGAGCAGGGAGCATGAAAAACTTTGTACGGATGGTGATGGCGGCGGCTTTGACAGCGACGGCAGTGTCGGCTCAAACGGATTGGAGCACTCGGGCGGATACCTCGTGGTATGCCGACAACAAGACGGCGGATGAGTTTACCATAAGCGCGGCGGAGCAGTTGGCGGGGTTGGCGGCGTTGGTGAACGGCGGTAATCCGATGAGCGGTAAAACCATTAAACTCGGAGGTAATATCGCGCTTAATGATACCGCAGGGTGGCAAAATTGGGCGGATGACGCTCCGGCCAATAGTTGGACGGCGATAGGAACATATCCTATTTCGAGTGGGTACGAGTATAACAATACATATAAATATACAAACCGACGTTTCGGCGGAACGTTTGATGGGGCGGGGCATACTATCAGCGGGGTTTATATAAACAGAACCGATACGACAAAAGACGATAGTTACCAAGGGTTGTTTGGATATGTTGATTCAACTGGGGCTATAAAAAATCTTGGGGTTACCGCCTCGTATGTCAAAGGGTATAACTATGTCGGCGGGTTGATTGGTTACGTCCAAAATGCTACGGTTACGGATTGCTATAGTACAGGAAATACTGTAGGCAACAATTACGTTGGCGGGTTGTTAGGTTACGTGTATATTATAGAGAAGAAAAAAACCACGATTACGAATAGCTATGCTATTGGAAATGTTACGGGAAATAAATATGTCGGTGGATTGTTGGGGTCTGTCTACAGTAGTTATTACGGTACTTACTCGTATCTAGGTGAAATTACAAACTGTTTCGCGAAAGGAACGGTTACGGGAGATGAAACAGTTGGAGGATTGTTAGGAGAAATTAACGCCGGATCTTGTCAAGTTACTTCCTGCTACGCTACCGGAAATGTTTCAGGAGGCGGAGCAGTCGGCGGATTTTGCGGAGCTGCCGCGGCTATAATAAATAGTTGCTACGCTACCGGGAATGTTTTGAATGATATTGGGGCTAGAGGAGGTATGGTAGTAGGACACACAGGCGGGTTGGTAGGGAGTTTATACGGAAGGAGTATTACTAAGTGCTACGCCACAGGAGAAGTTAATGGAAAAGGATACGCCGGAGGATTGATTGGAGATCAAAGCAAGGGTAGTATTAGTGATTGCTATGCTACCGGAAATGTTACCGGAACAAGTCGAGCCGGTGGATTGGCGGGGAGTATTACGGAGTACATTAGTAACTGTTACGCAATAGGCAGTGTTTCAGGGACAGGTCTCTTGGCCGGATTGGTACCATATAGTTATCGTACAGGTGGTGTCTCAAAATGCTACTACAACAAAGAAACCACCGGCCAAGCCGACACAGGCAATGGTACGCCCAAAACCACCGCCGAAATGAAACAGAAAGCCACTTATGTTGATTGGAATTTCAGCGACACTTGGATTATTGATACCAAAAACAGCGGCTATCCATACCTCCGGTGGCAGAACGCCGTCTCAGTTTTATCCTCCGACCGGATAATTCCAAACGCCGCCTCCAACAGAGAGATCACCGCAGTAACCCCTGTCCCGGCGTTGACCGCCGAGTTCGCGGCTGGTCCGAATCCGGTGGGTAAGTCGTCCGGCGCGGTTAACTTCTTCCGTAGCGGCGCGGCAATAAAGAGCGCGTCGCTTAGCGTCTACGATGCGTCCGGCAACGCTGTGAGGAAGATTGCGATAAACGACAACGGCGTTGTCGGAGTCAGGCGGTCGGTAGGTTCGTGGGACTTGCGGGACGCGAAGGGCCGCGCGGTGTCGGCAGGGACGTACTTGGTGCGCGGCGCGGTAGTCGGCAAGGACGGCAAGAGCGAGACCGTGTCGCTTGTCGTGGGTGTGAAGTAACTACGGTTAGCAATGCAGGGGCGGGATCATGCCGCCCCTTTCCGCCGCCGCCCGCGTGTTCGCGTTCGTTCGGGGTTGCGGGTCGGGGGTCGCGGGCGGTTCTGTTGATCGCAATATAACTTTAACCTTATTAAAGGAGCAGGGAGCATGAAAAACTTTGTACGGTTGGTGTCGGCAACGGCTTTGGCGGCGGTTTGTCTGGTCGGGTGCGGGGAGGATGATGGAGACGGCGGTTCGTATGGCTTTGTGGAGATAGACGGTCTGAAGTGGATGAAGAAGAATCTGAACATAGAGACGGCGGATTCTTGGTGTTATGAGAACAGTGCGGACAGTTGCAAAAAATACGGCAGGCTGTACACTTGGGACGCGGCTAAGACGGCGTGCCCGAGCGGATGGCGGTTGCCGTCTCGCAGTGAGTGGGTAACGTTGGCTAAGGCCGCAGGCGGTACGGGTTATTACGGGGTTGACGGCACTGCGGGCAAGAAACTGAAAGCGGCAAGCAGATGGAATGAGAATGGTAATGGCACGGATGGTTTTGGATTTTCGGCCTTGCCAGGCGGCTACCGTAACACCGGTGGCGGTTTCGAAGGTACCGGCATCATCGGCAATTGGTGGACGGCTACGGAGTACGGTAGCGGTAACGCTTACTACCGGTACATGACTTACAACAACGACGGCGTACTCGAGTACGACTACGTCACGGGCTACGGTCGCTCGGTACGTTGTGTTAAGGACGAATGACGTTTTCACTAATCACAATATAATTTTAACTTTATTAAAGGAGCAGGGAGCATGAAAAACGTTGTACGGTTGGTGTCGGCGGCGGCTTTGGCGGCGGTTTGTCTGGTCGGGTGCGTGGTGGATGACAATCCGTCGGGCGGGGGCGGTTCAGGTAAATTTAAAACGGTCAAGATAGGTGGACAGACGTGGATGGCGGAGAATCTGAACATAGAGACGGCGAATTCTTGGTGTTACGGAAACAGCGCGGACAGTTGCAAAAAATACGGCAGGCTGTATACTTGGGCGGCGGCTAAGACGGCGTGCCCGAGCGGATGGCGGTTGCCGTCTCTCGGTGAGTGGGGAGCGTTGGTGACGGCGGCGGGGGGTTCTTCTACTGCGGGTAAGAAGTTAAAAGCGGCAAGCGGATGGTATAACAATGGTAATGGGACGAATGACTACGGATTTTCGGCAAAATGCTAACACATTGAAAAATATAGCAATTACGTTTATTAAAAAGGCGTTTTGGAGACACTCTGGTGCCACTAAAGACGAAAAGAAGTGAAACGAACTGCTAAGATACGACATAAAAGAGCATAAAAAGACACGGGTGGCCGCTTCTCAAAGTAAGGGAGCGGACACCCGTTTTACTTTCCCGCGCCCATCACGCACCCGCTGATTATCAACCGAATTAACCGTAGGTTCATGCCTTGCCCTCTACGCCGACCATCAAGACCCACCACCGGTATTTTGGCGTTCGGGACTACCATAATGTATATTATAATATGTATATAAGCACAGACCTTTTTGATTATGCTACAAACTAACTATATTTAGAGCGTAGAAAAGCAGTGGAGAGGGTGTGTTTTCGGTCAAATAAAGGAAAATAATGATATTCTGCGAGTTGGGGGAAAGAATATGGCCAAACCAGCATTTAAAGCGGTCGCTACGGCGGCGGTTCTGCTGTCTGTAATAACAGCGACAGTAACAATCAGCAACCGCCAAGAGGACATACAACCCAACAGTCCGTTGGCAAGCAATGAAATCCGTGTCCACTATATTGATGTGGGACAGGGTGACGCTACATTGATCCAGTCGGCGGACAACGCCGTCCTTATTGACGGCGGCGACACCAAAACGCAGAAAAAATTCATCAATTACTTGCGATCTACGGGAATAACCTCCATAGATTACGTAATAGCAACCCACCCCCACGATGACCACATTGGCGGACTACCGCAGGTGATACAACAATTTACGGTAAAAGACATTCTAATGCTGGATACCGTAATCCCAAGCTCGTCGTTCAAGCAACTCGTTACGGTTATGGAAGCGAAAGGGATTAAATTTGCTCAACCAACCGTCGGCGACACATTCACGGCGGGGATAATCAAGTTTACCGCTCTTGCCCCGGTCAAGAAGTTCAAAGACCTAAACAATAGATCAATCGTCGTGCGCATGGTGTACGGCGAGACCGCCTTTTTGTTTACCGGCGACGCAGAGGCGCTTTCCGAGCGCGAGATGTTAAAAGGCGAACGAACCCTTAGATCAGACGTATTGAAGGCCGGACACCACGGAAGCGGATCATCCACAACGTCCGAGTTCCTCGATGCTGTTCACCCATCTGTTGTTGTCATCTCCTGCGGCAAGAAAAACACCTACGGATTCCCCGCTGAAAAGGTGCTGACAAACATCATGAGGCCGGATCGCAATATAACCTTACTCCGCACGGACGAAGACGGAACGGTAGTCATAAGCACGGACGGTCAAAAAATAACGTTGCCCCGTAAAAAGGAGGTAACCCATGCACTGGGTAATAGACCGTATAGAAAACGGTATAGCCGTATTGATAAATACGGACACGCAAGAAACACTGGATCGGCCCAAGAAAGATTTGCCCAACGGCGCGAAAGAGGGACTGTTATTGTTAATTGACAGCAACGGTTCGATGAAGATAGACCTCAAGGAAACAGCCGCTCAAGTAGCGCGGTTACAGGAGCGTCTTGATCGGTTGAGGAAGTAAAGGAACTATAGAACCTCGCGGATCATCATCCGCACGGAACCCGCCGTCGGCTGATGTGTGAGTTCTTCCACAACAACATTGGATAGATGTAGCCGAGTGACTCGCCATAAACGCAACGGCTAGGATCACGTCTCCGGCGGCGGCACAATAATGTTGACTATAGAATCGACCGCAGTACGGGCCTCCGGTGACAGGTGGCGGTAAGCGTTGACCAAAGCCTCCTCCTCAGGACTGCTGATAGCGTCGGGGATGCCGCATTCCACAAGCACGCGCTCTAAATTCTTCATCACATTCGCTGAGGCCGGAGCTTCACCTAATATAATTTGGGATAGATACTGCGGCGTGATGCCTAGATTGGCGGCGAATTCTTTTTGATTCATCCGGCATCGGTGCAGGGCCGCAATCACAATATCTTTTTTTCTGTCTTTTTTTGTATCCATTTGCAAAAAAAATATATAATCCCATCAAAGAAAATCAATGTAAAAATGGCGATTTTGCGCTAAACGTGGGTTTTTCTTGATAAAATAAGATGGCATATAAAAAATACTTGATTTTATCAAGAAAATATATTATATTATAGTACCATGTGGGGCAGGGTGATGGTCGGCAGAGGGTGGGCAAGGAACGCAACACCTGCGACCCAGACGGTTGCGGGGGCAATTTTATAAACAGTCATCTATCTATTAACTTTTTTCAGGATCAGGAGGGTGTTATGTTTAAAAAACTCTTTTTAACGGCGGTTTTGACGGTTGCGGCAGGGCTAGTTTTGGGGTGTGGGGGAGATGATAATCCGACTGGCAACAACGGCGGGAATAACAGCGGAGGAAGCAACACTAGCGGGAACAATAACGGTGGAAATACCGGCGTTGTTGATCCTAACACTGTGGTTAAGAGCACGTTCACCGACAACAGGAACGGTCAAACATACAAGACGGTCAAAATAGGTGAGCAGATTTGGATGGCGGAGAATCTAAATTATCAGACGGACAGTTCTTGGTGTTATGGAGAAGGCGGCGGAGTACACACCGATGATTTTGAGCCTGTAACCTTAACATCTTCGCAAATACAAGCCAATTGTAACACATACGGCAGGTTGTACGCTTGGAATGCGGCGAAGAAGTCTTGCCCAAACGGGTGGAAGTTGCCGGATACGGCGGATTGGTTCAAGTTGGTGAGGGCGGTAGACAGTTATAATTATCGGTCTGGTCAGAAATTGAGATCAAAGAGCGGATGGTACAGTAACGGCACAAGTGTTGATGGGGATTGGAAGATGGGGGGGACGGATGAATACGGGTTTTCCGCCATGCCGGGTGGATGGCGCGACTACCGTGCGGACGGCAACGGTGCCCAATACTACGGTCTCAGCATTGGCTACGGTCTCAGCAGTGGCGGTTGGTGGTGGACGGCTACGGATTACGCGGATGCCGCCTTCTTCGTAACCATAGGCATCGGCGGAGATATTGGCAACCCAGTGTTACCCAACGCCTTCAGCAAAGACTACGGGTACTCCGTGCGTTGCATTAAGAATTAATACGCCGGAGCAATTCTTTATCGACAAGGAACGCAACACCTGCGCCTAGACGGTTGCTGGGGCGATCTTATAAACAGTCACATATCCATTAACTTTTTTCAGGATCGGGAGGGCGTTATGTTTAAAAGACTCTTTTTAACGGCGGTTTTGGCGGCGGCGGTAGGGCTAATTTCGGGGTGCGGCGGCAATAAGGATGCTTCTTCGTCAGAAAAATCAGAAAAAAGTACGGCATCTAAAAATACCGACACGTTCAAGGACGGCAGGGACGGTCAGAAGTACAAGACCGTAAAGATTGGCAATCAGGTGTGGATGGCCCAGAACCTGAATTATCAGATGGGTAACTCGTGGTGTTACGGCGACGATAATTCTAACTGCAAAAAGTACGGTAGGTTGTACGATTGGAAAACTGCGAGCGCGGCGTGTCCTGCCGGTTGGCACTTGCCGTCGCATGAGGACTGGAATGTTTTGGGACTACTTGTAGGTGCTGAAGAAAAGATTTATGATCGTGTTGTTGGTTGGGTAGCTGCCGGTGGAATGCTGAAATCGGCAAGCGGTTGGGAGGGCAACGGCAACGGTTTGGATGCTGTTGGTTTTTCGGCTCTGCCCGGCGGATACCGCCAACCGAATTATCCGACTGACAGTTACAACGATGTCGGCATGGAAGGCGCTTGGTGGTCGAGTACAAGTAACAGCGAAGGTAACGCCTACTCCACCAATAACATGAGCTATGATCATAACGATGCGAAGAGAACATACATTGAAACTAGGTTCGGCTTATCTGTGCGTTGTATTAAGGATTAATATACGCCAGAGCAACCTTTTATAACACACTAACAGGAACGTGCCATGAACCCTTTTTCATTGAGCCTTTTCTTTCAAAAACCTTATAGAAAAAGGTACTACATGAAACGAAAGGCCTTTTTGATTGAATTTCGACCGTTGGCCAGACGATACTCCGACTGCCTCGCGGAGCTTCACCGCCACGGTATCGACGATCCCGACACTTTGGACGCTTGGGTCATCGAGGAAATCAAAGCGATCCATGACCGGTTCATGGAAATCGCGCTGGACGATATTGACATGAAGACGGTCATTTGGGACAGAATGACCGATCCCGACACCGAAAGTTTTCCGGGGCAGTGGAATCGCGTTACTGACTTTGTCCTTCACTATGAGGAAATTCTCGGCGAAGACCATGAAATCAATGCCGAGTACGAGGAGTGGACAAAGACGCAGTCTAGCCGGTAATTATTTCTGCGTTAGTTTTGATGTTTCTTTGAGCCGCCGATGTCCATCGGCGGCTTGTTTAAAACCTAATGCGGAGATTAATTCACTTGTGAAGAAAACCAACAATAGAATCTACGGCGATACGGATGTCGGGCGGCAGTTGCCGATAAACGTCAAGCAAGGCCGACTCAGACGGAGAGCGTACGGCATCTGGAATGCCGCGTTCCGAAAGAACGCGCTCTAAACTCGCCATCACCTTATCGGAGACCGGAAAAACACCTAACTCCATCTTGGACAGATACTGCGGCGATACGCCTAACCACTCGGCGAACTCTTTTTGGTTCGCCTCACAGCGGTGCCGGGCCGCTATCAAAACATCTTTTCTGTCGTCTTTCGTGTCGTCCATCTATTAAATATATACAATCTTCCCCAAGAAAATCAACAATAAAACCAAGAAAATTCTACTTTTTCGTAAAAATATACTGTCGGCAGACGGACAAAAACCGCATTTCCGCGCTAACTTAGAGATTTTTTGCTAAAAAATAGAATAAATTAAAGATTTTACTTGATTTTTTAGAAAAAATATATTATATTATAAAGGTAAGAGGGCTTTTACGGGGAGTTATCCTAAATAAAGGGGTCTATACCATGAACGGTCTTTTGACTATTTACCCGACTTTGACCGAGGTGGTGCAATGATACGGGCGCACAAAATAAGGCTATACCCGAATAACAAACAGGCCACGTACTTTTGCAAGGCTTGCGGCGTGGCACGCTTCGCCTACAACTGGGGACTGTCCGAATGGAAACGCCGATACGATGCCGGGGAGAAGGTGAACGCGGGGCTGTTAAGCAAGGAATTGAACGCCATAAAACGCGAGCGGTTTCCGTGGATGCTTGATGTTACAAAGTGCGCCCCCGAAGTAGCGATAAGAACTAATTTGAAAAGGGCGTTAAAAAACTTTTTTGAGAAAAAGGCCAAATTCCCGGTGTTTCACCAAAAGGGCCGCCATGACAGTTTTTCCGCATACAGCCAGCATTTTTCCGTAGAAGGCACTACCGTAAAAATACCGAGATTAGGCAAAGTGCGCATCGCCGAACCGCTACGGTTCAGCGGAAAAATTATCGGCGCGACCGTAAGTAAAACGGCGGACAAATGGTTTATTGCGATAGCAGTAGAAATTCCCGATCCCGAACCGATCCGCACGAACGCAAACCAAGCCGTGGGCGTTGATTTAGGAGTCAAAACACTGGCGACGCTGTCAGACGGGACGGTCGTCAAAGGCCCGAACGCAAGCCGTAAGCATGAACAGAAATTACGGCGTTTAAACAAGGAACTATCACGCAGAAAAGGCGTGAAGAAAGGAGAAACGCAGTCTAATAACTTCAAAAAGACAAAGCGTAAAATTGCGAGGCTTCACGCGAGAATCGCCAATATCCGCTTAGACGCGACGCATAAATTAACAACGACGCTTGTTAAAAAGTATGATTTGATAGGCGTTGAGAAATTGAACGTCGCCGGTATGATGTCGAATCATAGATTAGCGCGTTCCATCGCGGATAATTGTTTCTACGAATTTCGGCGGCAGTTAGAGTATAAAGCTCCCGCCGCCGGAACGCGCGTAATCGCCGCCAATGTAATGTACGCCTCCAGTAAAACGTGCAACGTCTGCGGGACGAAGCGCAAAATACTGTCTTTAGACGACCGTAAATGGACGTGTGAATGTTGCGGCGCAGTCCATGACCGAGACGTGAACGCCGCAATAAATCTTAGAAATTACGCCGTGGGTTACACGGCGACAGCCTGTGGAGGGTTAGGCGAAGTAACCGCCCCCGATGAAACAGGAATTAAGCGCCGAAACCGTAAGGCTTCGGGTAAGTCTTAAATAACAGCAGGTGTGTGCTAGACTGCGGTCTGCCCGGATCGCGCCGGGCCTCACGCCTACGCCGAGAGCGCGATGCGCTACCGCCGCATTGTATACACAATGACGGTTATTCATCATTAACCGCAGTAAGGAGACTTTTTATGAAACAGTATTCTTGTAACGAACCCTGCACACTCAACTGGACGGGCAAAGCCGCCGCTTGCCGCATCCTACAGGAACGCGCTACGGCCACTCTGATACCGCAAACAGAATTTTCCGTAAATTTCGACACCGCCGAAAACGTCTTCATCGAGGGCGAAAACTTGGACGCGCTGAAAATTTTGCGGAAATCCTACAACAACAAGGTCAAGTGTATCATCATAGACCCGCCCTATAACAACAACTTTATTTATTCCGACAGATTCAAAGAAAACAAGGACAAGCATAGCGACTGGCTTAATATGATGTTGCCGAGACTGTCTTTGGCTCGCGATTTGATGAGAGACGACGGGGTGATTTTCGTACATATCGACGACAGCGAGGCGCATAATCTGCGGTCGGTTATGAATGAGGTCTTCGGGGAAGAGAACTTTGTGGCGCAAATAGTCTGGGAATGCGCATACCCGTACATAAACCTAAAGAAACATTTTTCAAAAGACCACGAATATATTTTGTGCTACGCGAAACAAATAAATAATTTAATTTGTTACGGGCCGCCGTGTTCGGAAACGATATGGAAACACCGCGAAGCCGGACACTATCATGATTCTATGAGAGAGTTACGCGCCATTTTTGACGGAAAAAAGGTTTTTGACTACCCCAAACCCGTAACGCTCACAAAACAGTTAATATCACTGTATTCTCAAGAAAACGACATAATCCTTGACTTCTTCGCCGGTTCAGCCACAACCGCTCATGCCGTAATAGACCTCAACAACGAAGACGGCGGCAAGCGCAAGTTTATCTTGGTTCAACAACCGGAATTGTGCGGTAAAGACAGCGAAGCCTACAACGCCGGTTATAAGACCATAGCCGATATTTCAAGGGAACGCATACGCCGCGTAATCCGAAAACTTGACGGCGACGCCGGTAATTTAGGGTTCAAATCCTATTATCTGAAACGTTATGGTTTGGGGGCGGCGCAATGAAAAAGGAAAATTTTTGGTGGTATAATATCAAAGAAAAGAAGTTTGTTGAGGATAGCGGATGCCGCCGGAGATTTGGCGGGTTAGTCTGTTTCTTGTCTAAAGCCGAAATCGGTTGGTGCGTCGTTGAAGCTACTACAGGATCGCGGATAGGCGAGGTTTGTTTTACTAAAGAACAAGCTATCGCTTCGGCGAACGCCGGGTTAGCGCGGCATAAAGACCGTATACGCGAAGCATTAGACCGTACCATAGCCGAACACGGCGAAAGCCCGTGGGTCGCGTTGCAAAAGCGACCGGAGTGATTTCGCTATCTGCCGCGTGAGGTCGCTCTTCAATATCTTCTTCAGAGCCTCTTTTAAGGTTTTTAACGTCAAATTCTTTAAAATCAAGTTCTTTTTAAGACGAAGCCTTCGGTTTCATAGATAAATGCGGGGCTGAACCCCGCATTTTCAGTCAAAGTCAACGTCAAAATCACTCCAAAAGTTTTTTTTGACTTTGCCCGTCGCCGAATATTATATTTATTGTCGGCGTAAAACATCAATAATCCCCAGCAGGAGGCTATTATGCGCGGCAAAGTAGTCGTTTTTTTCGGCAGTCCGAGAAAAAACGGAAACACTGCAAGGTTAGTACAGCAAGCGATGGACGGGGCGAAGGCCGCCGGAGCTGAAGTTACATCCTATTATCTGAACGACGAAGGGATCAGGGGCTGTCAGGGGTGCGGTTATTGCCGGGGCCATGAGGGATGCGCGACGAAAGACGCGCTGTCTCCCATGTATGAGGAAATAAAGCGGGCGAGCGGTATTATCGCGGGCTTTCCGATCTATTTCGGCAATATCAGCGGGCAGTCGAAAGTGTGGATTGACCGCCTATATCCGATGCTTGGCGGCGAGTTCTCTCCGCGCTATCCCGGTAAGAAAGCGGTGACCGTATATTCCCAAGCGAATAATGATAAGGATATGTTTAAAAAGGCGATAGATACGAACGACACATTTTTTAAACTCTTCGGTTGGGAACTCGCGGACAGCATACTAAGTTACGGGAGCACTCAGCCGGATTATTCCATGCCGCAGGAGTTATTGGACAGAGCGTTTGAGGCCGGCAAACGGTTGGTCGCGGAGTGATAGCGGTTAGGTCGGCGCGTCGGCGGGTCACAGAATCAGGCAATTAATTCCCAAAAATAGCTTTATTCTATTGTTTGTCTTTAAAAGCTATCGCATCAAGTTGAAACGAAAGTCCTTCTTGTCCGCCAACATGAGCGAACTCTGTTTGTATTGATTTTCTCGCAGGATATTTTCCATTGAACCTTTCCTTAAATACTTTTTCCATTACTGGGATATTCCATATATCCCTAAACAAGCAATCCAGTTTTACAACAGATTCCAGCGTTAAGCCGATTGATTCTAACCGATTTGTTAAATGGTCTAACGCGCCATTTATTTGATTTTCGATTGGCTGACCGACATTACCAACACAATAGTTTATAAAAACAAAGTTTCCTGCCTCAACAATCCCGGAATGTGCCCAATCTTCATTTACATCGCTTCTTTTAATTCCTTCCATAATTTTTCTCCAATATTTTTTTGTGTAAACAATACGGTAGCGTTCAGTAAGTATGATTATGAACGCTTTGAAAACCTAATCATTGCGTTACTCGGCATTATTTTCTTTATAAACTCCGGTAAACAATCATTTCTAAATGATATTGCCTCAAAAAAATCATCTTTGCTGATTGTCTTGTTAAAGCCATACGGATCGGCAAGCGTAAACGATTCCTTTTCTTCATCGTAACCTATTAGCACGGCATAGTGTAAAACCGGTTCTTTATTGCCAAGTAAATTTTCGGTAAGGTATAATACCTGAAACGGAATATTTTGGTTTAAATTTTGCTTTATTATTTGCAACGTACCGTCTTTATCTTCCTTAATAAGTGAAGCGTCATACCCCTCCAAGTATTGTTTGTAAATTTCCAGCAATTTAAAAAAAGTTATACCTTTTTCATCCAATGGCTCATGTTCGAGCAAGTAGTCCTCGTCAATATTTGATCCTTGAAAATAATTCAAGAGCATACCGGCAGTTGCGTAGCCGCAAGTATTGTTTCGTTTTTGTTTAACAAGATTAATTTCGTTAATCACCATGATTTTGACACTCCTTAATTAAGTTAATTTGCTTAACCCTGCCACCCGCACGCTAGACTAACCAATATACATACCTAAATATAATAAATTTTGGGTGCAGGTGTCAAATTTTTAATGTTTTTTTTAGTGCCGACTGCCTCCGGGCTGGCCGGGCTTCCCGATCTTCCGTAACGTTTTTTTGTCTTATGGTACCGCCCATAGTGTATATTATAGATACATAATTCAGCGGCGAGAATCCCGCAGGAGGCTATAGAATGAGATCGAAGTCTGAAAAGGTTTACACTTTGGCGCAGGTTGCTAAGATGTTACGCAAGGGCACTACCACCGTATACAACTACGCAAACGGCGGGTTGATAGCGCTCGTTTCCGGCAAGGTGTCTGCGTCGGGGAGGCCGATTAAGGCGGTATCGGAGGCCGAGTATCAGCGTCTAAAGCGCGACGGGGTTGATCCTGCCGGTTTGAGAGACGAGTTGTCAAAGCGCGGTTTCAGCGTCAAGCCCGCGAAGAAGCGGGTGAAGCGCGGCGCGGTCGGCGCGGCGGCCAATTCAGCCGCCAAGAAGCGGGTCAAGCGCGGGGCGGAAGCGTCGGCGGCGAAGAAAAAGGTCGGTCGCGGCGCGGCGGTTGTCGGCAAGGCTGTCAAGAAAAGGGGCAAGAGGTAGGGTCGCGGATCGTCTCCCTTCCCCCTTTCGCCGCGATCCGTTCCCGCCGCGTGTGGTCAGCGGCGGTCGCGGGGCGGTAGTCATCCCCTGCCCGACATTTTTTGCAATCCCGCCGCTCGGAATGTATATTCATAGATTTATAGTAACATGGAATAAATATAAAATAAATTATTTGAGGAGAAAGTATGCCCCAAACTAGAAATGGTGGAAAATATGTTTTTGGATGGTCAATTATAAAAGATGATTTTTTTATACAATTCCCAATAGAAGCGATTAATGAGTATGGCATTTGTTCCGAAGGTAAGATATTCTTGATAACCGGAAGTAAAACAACAGGCGGATTTGCTGTGTCAAAAAAATCATTACTAGAAAATTCAATTTATAATAATTTATTTATAGAATATAATGATTTAGGAAATTATATGACGAAAGAAGGGGATTTTTTTCAATATAAAAGCCGTAAATACACATGGATGACAATAAATGGTGATGGGCGAATATTTTTGAATAAAGATATATTAGATAAATTATTATCAATAAGAGGCAGTAATATAGCATTTATGATGGGGGTAAAAGGCCCGTTAATAAATGAGGCAAATAAATATAATGGCATAGTAAATATTTATTAGGAATATTTATAGTACGGAGGGCTGTTATGAATAATGACTATGCAAAACATAAAGAAGATTTAAAACAAGTAATTAAAATAATCTCAAGAACCGGTTTTAAAAACCCTGAAACAATTAATGATAATCATATAAAACTTCTGTCGCAAAATATAAAATCTACCGATGATGAACTTGTGGAGAAGATATATTGGGCAGTGGGTCAAATTGGAATACATAAACCGGAGATGGTTGAGCGATTAATTGATTATGCGTTTGATGATTTAAAAAACAAAAACCCGCAGATACGTGAAAAAGCCTTATTTGCAATAGGTAGAACAGGAAAGGCGGATATAGATTTAGTAAAAGGACGGATACATGAAATTATAGATTTATACAAAGACGATAACGCAAAAGTTAGAATGTCTATGATATGGGCTTGTGAAAATATCGCTAATAGCAGGGCTGATTTGATGAAGCCATATATAAACATATTTGAAGAAATGTTAGACGATGTTGATGAAAAATATGTAAAAAAAGAAATTCCTGAAATATTTAGGGTAATAGGAAAATATAATCCTGAATTAGTAGAGCGATCATTGGAGAAATTAAGAAATTATTTAAATGATGATAATGAAGTAATGAGGATTCATATAAGTGGAGCGATCCGGGTAATAGAAAAAGGAATGTTAAATAAACGCTATGCGGCTGACGCGGAGACCAAGTCAGCCGTCAAGAAGCGGGTAAAGCGCGGGGCGGTAGCGTCAGCGGCGAAGAAAAAGATCGGTCGTGGCACGGCAGTTGTCGGCAAAGCCGCGAAGAAGAGGGGCAAGAGGTAGGGTCGCGGATCGTCTCCCTTCCCCCTTTCGCCGCGATCCGTTCCCGCCGCGTGTGGTCGGCGGCGGGGGCGCGGTCTCGGCAAACCGCCGCCGGGCGGGAGAAGCTCATCCTTTCCTTACTTCACAGCTTTTCTTACAAAACGCGATCCCGTACTTGATAATATCGGTATAACACTCCGATTCCAGTTCTTTGGCATACTTGCCGTTTTCGATCTGCTTCACGGCCTCTTCGCTCTTTTTTGCAATCTCAAACATCTCCGGCGTATATTTAAGTTCAAGTATGACGGCCTTGCCGCGACCGCTTGTATGCCGCAAAACAATATCGCCCCGGCCAAGACCGGTCTCGCGGTTGGATTTCGCGCTAAATTCGCTCATCCCGGCGAGTACGCCGAGTAATATTCCGTGATAAAAAGCCTCTTTAGCGTCCATATAGCTTATGGTCTCCACGAGGAAGTTGCCGAGTTCTTTCTGTACCGTTTCAGCGTCGCCGTCTAAAAGCGCCGTATATAATGGGCCAAAGTCTTTTCGACTGATCTTCTCCTTAAACCATTCCTGTATTTTGGTTTCATAAACGTATTGTAATTCTAAATTCGGAATAGACAAATCCACAACGTTTTTTACACCCTCCATGCGCCCCGCGCCGACTTTTTTCAGATAGCCGGTGAAAAGCAGAAAGTTCCAAAGGTTATCTACTTTCTTAAATATATCGCCATACGTTACATATTCATCAACCTCGCACGAAACAGTCCCACCGGCCATCAGGTTTTCAAGGCCGCCTTTTGCATCGGTGTTCATATTGTCTATCATATCGTGAATGATGTCATTGCCGCTGGTATTTACCCAATAAGCTCTAGGATGCTCATTTATATTAGTAATCCATGATTCCACGGCTTTTAGGCTACTCCACGGATTATAGACCTCCGTATTCCCAAACAGATAGCCGTTGTACCAATCCCTGACAAGTTGCTTTTTAGCGTCAATTCCGTAGTAATCAAGCATTGCGTCCACTTCGCGTTGTGTGAATCCGAAATAGGCGGAATAGTTGTTGTCGAGCACTGAGGCAGTATCTAAATTGTTGAGCCCCGTAAATATACTCTCCCTAGAAATTCGCAGACACCCTGTCATCACGGCTAATTGCAGATGCGGGTTGTCTTTGAGCGCGCTGCTCAATAACGGACGGATGAAGGCTATCATCTTATCATAAAAACGTGGGGAACAAGACCAAGAATTTTCTAACGGTACATCGTATTCGTCAAGCAAGATTATGGCTTTTTTGCCGTGGTAATTCTCCAAACACTCACAAAGAAATAATAACGATGTGGAATAATCGTCAATAGAACCGGTGCCTACAGACAACTGTTTGAACATTTTTTTGTCATCTTTATCGGACATTGTTTCTAAAACGTAAGTATGCCGTTTAAATTCCTTGACAATACAATTTTTTAGCCTATTGTACGACCGATCAAAGTCTTCCTGTTTTGCCTCTTTAAAGGTCAAGGATATTACCGGATACTTCCCCTGATACTCCAAATACCGTTCTCCGGCTTCCTCTATTTTCAGCCCGTGAAACAGCGCCCGTGTATCCTTGCCGCCTATCTGCGCCGTATCTTCAAAGAAGCATTTTAGCATCGTTTGGTTCAGGGTTTTACCAAACCGGCGCGGACGGGTGCAAAGAACGACTTCGGCATCTTTATCTATAAGGTCTTTGATAAACAGCGTTTTATCGACATAGTAGGAACCGCCCTCGATTACGCGGTCAAATAAAGACTTGCCTACCGGTAACGGTTTTTTGTTTACCTCTGTACCTGCCATAATCAGACTCTCCCATTCCTAAAAACACTTATCCCTTGAAAAAAACACGGGTTTTGCGCGTTTGTACTTAATAATATACATTATGGGCACACCCGCCCGGCCAAAAAACGTCAAAATATCGAAAATACCCGGTCGGCTGATCGGCGGGGCGGGCCGGAGGCGGGGCGGGTGGCCGATCTTTGGCCAAGTTCGCCGGGGCGCGGTCATGAGAGCGGCGGGTGATCAATGTCCGGCCAAGCCGGACGGCGGCGGTCTGCCCGGCGAGAGGTGAAAATAGGGCGAGAATCCCGCCGAATACCGAAGTATCCGGCGGGGACGGCCACCTATTGATGTCAGGTAGCCGTTTTTGCCTTCTTTTTGGTCGTGCGCTTTTCTTTAGGCGCAACGGCATATGATTTGGGAGTAAAGTGTACATCCCAGTAGCCGATAAAATAATTCTCGCAAATATCAATTACCGGTTGTGGCAAGCTCGTTTTGTCTTTGTGGTAAATTTCGAGCAGGGCATCAATACCAAGTTCGGCTTGTTTCTCTCGCTCTTCTTTGAACAGCTCCTTAAAGTTTTTGGAGACCGTTTTCATACTAACCTCCTGCGTTAATTGTTATATTTTTAGCCTAATGGCCCATCATCCGCTCTACTTCTTGTTTTTTCAGGTTTTTGTCTTGTTAATTCTTTTTGTTTTTCTAATTCCTTTTGCTTGTTTAAAAACTCAAACAAAAATACATTACACGCGGCCTCTTCGAGTGTCGTTTTGGCGGTGGCGAGGTGATTAGACGGTATGGAATGATCGGTTTGAACGGGTTCTTTTAGCTTACCCGTACTTGCCCAGTATAATAGCCCCCCGCCTTCTTTTGGCTGAGCGGTGATATATTGGGTTCGGTCTTGTTTGTCGCGTACATTTAGGCTTGCAACAATATAGTTGCCGTTTTGGTCTTGTTGTGGCGGGTCAAATGCTGTCCAATAGTGTTGTTCGGTATATCTTTTTTGAAGTTCGTCCGGGCTTGAATACCTTATATCTTGCAATTTTTTCTCAACACGCTCGGAAGTTTGCCATTCGGCGCGTGATGACGGTATTGTTGTGGCCGCTAAACGTTTGTTTATGAGGTTTATATCCCTGTCTTTACGGGCTTTCTCAGCATTTTTGTCAAATTTGACGGCTTCTGCCTGTATTTCGGCGGTTCTCGCCTGTTGTTGCCGGGCAAAATCCTCAAAAACGGCATCCAGTGTGGACAACTTACTCTCACGAACAGCTGCCTGTTTAGCGAGCTTCTCCTTGTCGTCCGTGACGAGGACAATGTTGTACTTCGCCCTCGTCGCCTGTACGTAAAATGCGTTGTAATTCGTCTTTTGATTTGAAACATCGGCGTTGACGATTACCTTATCGTATGTCGATCCCTGACTCTTATGGTTCGTCAAACAGTAGGCGTAATCGATGTACGTGTAACCTTTCGCACCTCGATTATGAAGGTTACATTCGACAATTTGCTTGCCGACTTCTATTTGGGCGTTGCCGTCGCTATCGAGTTCTTTTATCGTGCCGGTCTGCCCGTTGGATACGCCTACGTTTTTGTCGTTTTTTGTGAATATGACGCTGTCCCCAACGCCAAAATGCTTGTTAAACCGGTTATATACGTCAATTTTCGCGGAATCTTTGCGTAGATCGATGGGTATGTCATACTTCATCTCTTTGGTTTTCTTGTCGTAATATTTGACGTAAATTATATCATCGTCCGTATCACGGTTGACGATGGTCGCCTTTGTGCCGCGCGGAATGTCTCCGCAGTTGTCGCGCCGGGTGATGATGATTTGCCCGTCTTTATAGGCTCGACCAAAGGTTTTGGCTATGCTGTTCAGGTCGTTTTTTTGGTACATCTCAAAGGCTTCTCCGGCTTGTACTTCGCCTGTTGCGGCCAATTTCGCACGTATTTGGCCGTTAATTTCATCTTTGTCGGCGTTGTTCGCAGTCAATACGACGCTTTTTGTTTTGTTCTTCGCGTCTTCGATGTACTCGTTTACGATGTATTCTATCCGGTCTTCCCGTTTGGCGATCTCTTTCAGCGCGTTTTGTTGATCGAGTTCCCGGAACGCCGTATCAAAATCATCGTCTTTTATGGCTTTTACTACGTTTTGCGTGTGTTTTGTCTTCTGCCGCTTTACTTCCTTGATTTCAGTCTTTCGGACAACCCGCATATCCTGTAGCGATTGGAATATATGTCCTTCCTCAACGCTTTGAAATTGATTTGTATCACCTATGAGGATCACCCGCGCCTGTTTCTCGTCGGCTTTTTTAAGAAACTCGTCAAGCCTCCGGCTTCCGATCATCCCGGCCTCGTCTACAAGCCACACTTCGCCCGTACCGGCTTCCGCTTGGGCGTTGGGGCTTTCGAGGTAGCTGTGGATCGTCATGGACTTTACGCCGACGGCGTTCAGCTCCTCGGAGGCTTTGCCAGTCGGGGCGAACCCTCGAACACTTATCCCCTCGGCGGCCAGTATCTCCCTGACGGTCGTCATGGCAAAGGTCTTTCCGGCCCCCGCATCGCCCTGAACGACGGACACGCGGTCGCGGGTAGTGCATATCATCTGGACGGACTTATATTGTCCGGTCGAGAGTTGTGTCCCCTCGGCGGCGATCCGCGCCATGTGTTCGTCCATCTTGTCGGCGGTGATCGCCCGCCCGTACCGTCCGCGATCTCGCCGGGCGTAATCGATCACCGCCTGTTCCGCTCGCCGCGTCTCGGTGGTGGTATAGTAGGTCGTTGGGTAGCTATCCCCTGCTCCGGGGCCTAACAGTTCCCAATCCATCTGATCCCGCAGCACGACTGACAGTTGCTCTGCCGTGTAATAGCCCATCCCGCCTTTGAGAGCAAGGTTGATTATCGACTTCTCTGTAGCCGCCGCCTGTTCGTCCATTACATCATCAATGGCGGCGCGGATGCACTGTTCGGCGGTACGAGGCGGCGGCGCGGCGGCGGTTATTTGGCCATGCCGGAGGGCGGTTTCATTGATAGATTCGAGGGCTTGCCCGATCTCGGCCAATTCATCTTTGAGCTTCTTCAGCATTTGTTCCGGCTTTATCCCGCGTTTCTTTTTGCGCGTTGCTAAACAGGCTTTTTGCGCTTTTTGACCGTCCGGTTGGTGGTCGTAACTATCTTTTTCCTCGTATTGTTTCAGCTTTTCCTCAATGGCTTGGCGGCGTTTGGAATACTTCCTAATAATCTCCGGGTCAACTCCCTTTATATCAAAAAAGCCCTTTACGGGGTCTTTAACCTCTATATCGTAGCCCATTTTTTTGAATTCCTTTGCCATTTCGTTCCTGTACTTTTGCCCTAAATACAGTTTATCTTGAAATATCTTCCCCGCCTCTATTGTTCGCCATTTTCCGTCCTCACCATGCGTTAAATTCATTAACACAAGATGGCTATGGAGTTGCGGGTCGAGATCACGAGACTCGTAGTGATTTATTCGGGCAATAACTAAATTATCCGATTTTACGGTCTGCATTATGCCCGATTCCATGCGGCGGGTGAACGCATATTCTGCGTTTAACCATTCTATTATTCTTTCAATAGCTCGATTGTGCGCTTTTTCGATTTCCGGGTTAACCAACGCTAAAAGTGATGCCGATTTTGGGGCGGCTAGCTGTACATCAATATAACCGGTATGTCCTCTTTTTATAACCTTTCCGTCCTCGTCTTTGATGTCCTTCGCTCCCGCATTTGCGACTAACTTCTCTCCGGTTTTGGGGTCATACCCGCGCAAAACAGCCTTAAATTCAGTTTGGTTTATCTCGCCGACTAGTCCTAATTTACCCGCATCATACCATTGAGACGATCCGGGGGTGGCAACGTAATAGCCTTCGTCATTGGCAAAATATGAGCTTCCGTCATCGGCAGTTCGAGACCCACTTATTGTAACCATTTTTAGACTCCATTTATTGCCCAGTCATAAGTTTCTTAGCTTTATCAAACATACTTTTTGGCTCAATCCTCGCATGTATTTTTTGTTCAGTTTCAGGTATATTTTTTGACTGACGGAGCTGTTGTAACCATGCTTTAGCAATGGCCTTTTCTGCCTCCACTTCACTGTTTTCAATCCCGGCATATTTCTTTAACCGGATGCAAGCTGTGGACGCATTTAGACCATGTTCCTCTATTTTTCCGTTAATTTTGGCTATTATTTTCGGTTGAATTTCAGAATAATTAACGTCTTTTTCACCGGAAAGTTCGGCTAATATCTGTCGAAAATCCTCTATTGTGGCATCCTCAAAGATATTTGTTATCTCCTTTTCTTTACACCTTTCGGCGGCGTAATCCATCATTTTATATAAAAAGCCGGAGCGTCTCACGCTGTTGTCTATCTCTGTTCTAAAGACTTTATCAGCTTCTTCCCAACGACTAATATCAACCTTGCTGTACTTGTTCCTGTACTGTACCAGTATGGTGTCTAAATCGTCGGGGCAAGGGCGTTTAATTTCAGCATATTTCGCCGTCATATAGGCGCATAATTGGTTACTTTTAACCGTTGCCTTATCATAATTCGACCCCATATTGAAATAAATCTTGTCGATTTTATCGCCAAAATTACGGTTAAAATACGTGATTAGCCGCTGTGTCTGCGCCGTGAGTTCCGTTTCGAGGGCACGTTCTATGAATTTTTTATCCGGCGCAGGTATATTATCCAGTGCGGCTATATCGCGGTCGATCAGCTGTCTAATATATTCCGCAAGGTCAATATCTCGTTCCATACACACATTGCGGAGAATCTGCTTGGTCTCGGTCGGTATTCGTATGGTTATAGGCTCTGTTTTGTAGCTTTTCATCGCGCACCCCCTTGTTTTCACTAAAAACGGCGTTTTCAGCATCGTTTTCGCGGTTTTTTGGATTTTGATTACAGTTTACTGCAACAGGTGTGGTTGCAACACGGGCGGCTTTTGACGTTGATTTTGACGTTCGTGGCCGTGCCTGACTCCATACCATACATAGGATAACATACTACAATAATTAGAAAATTGCAAGAATTTTTTAATATTTTTTGTGGGACGGGGTTGTGTACTCTGACATCGTGTGTGAATTGTCGGCAGTTGTTTGGACGGCTGAACAGAGCGATGCCGTTCGTGTCGGCAATTCATTAAGCGGTCAGTGCGTTGGACGGTGTGATACTGTTTGATCTGTCAGGGTAGATTTAGGGATATTTGAGTACGAGGGCAGGTACTTTTATTTTCGGGATTCAGTCTGATTCAAGGAAGTGTTTATCCTTTGGAGAAGAGTCACTAGGTACACGATCTCGGCGGGGTGACGGGTAATCTATAGGAGGTAGGAGGTGTCACTGCCATGCCCCGTCAGACCGCATATGGCCATTAAAAGAAAGGCGACCGTCTCCGGTCGCCCGTATGATACCTATGTTGTTTGACCTGTTATCCTTAATTAGAAATCCGCGCCTCTGCCCGGCGTTCCGTAGAGGGTTTGGGCGGCGTTGAACGCGCCAGCCGTCGTCGCTATCCAGTGTTTGCCGTAGTTGTTGTCGGCGGCGGCGTACTTGTCTTTCATCCGTTCGACAGACCGCTTCCCCGATACGGACGGCCAGCCGAGCGCGTTGTTGCTTCCGGTGCAGATTATGCGGTCGATAACCGTGCCGTCTTTGCTGGCGATTGTTATCCAGTTGCCTATAGTGGTGATGGGCAAGCCGCTTGTTGTCGGGGGGTAGATGTCCACGTATTCGGAGGGTTGCCGTCCTATGACGAGGTAGCCTTTAGCCGCGATCTCGACGGCGGCGAACCGGCGAACCGTGCCGTCGGGGGTCATGAAGCGCAGGTCGATATTGCTGTTGCCGCGAGCGTTGAAAGTCAGTTCTTTGGATGTTACATACAGAACCTCTTCGGTTGCGGCGACGATTTCGACGCGCAGGAGTCCGGTCGTGTTGTGCGGGATGTTGTCGAGGCTCATATAGGTCTTCGATGCCCGTTTGACGTGGCTTTTGGCGACGAGCGTCCTGTCGGTCTTTGTAAACGTAGCCCGTACAGAATCGACTGATGTCGATAATCCGGTGAAGAGCAGGTATATTGATCCTGTGGCGGGGATGAGGGTGGCGTATACGGGTGCGGCAGTTCCTGCGCCGATGTCCGCTTTGCGGGATTCGAGAGTGTCGATGTGCGTGGTAACGCCGTTCTTGTCCACTGCCCAGATCGACACGCGCCGGTTGTTTCCGACCGGTATTTTCGTTACGGTGTCAACGACTAATGGGCGGGCGAAATCGACGGGGTGTTCAACCTTTATCGTCTCGAATCCTGTACCGGTGATTTGAACGACTAATTTCGTCGGCTTGGTTTCTTGCGCGTTGCCGATAGCGTTGAAGCCCAAGTCAGCCGCCGTTTTTGCGAGGGCGAAAGCGGTGTTGACACACCCTCGGATTACGGTTGAATGTCAATTCTTTTGTGGCGGTGTACAGATATTCACCGAATCACGCGCAGAGTCTCTACTGTGTTATGCGGGATGTTGTCGAGATTCAGGCTGACGAACCCTGCCGACCCTCTTTTGACACGGTATTCGGCGACGGTCGTCCCATTGGTGCGTTTGAACGTAGTCCAGCGGAATCAACCTTGCTAGGCAGTCCGTTGCTGACTGTGATCAGCAACGTGGTCAACTTGGCGGTTTCCTGCGCTGTCGCCGTTTTGTGGTACAGCGGAGTTAATACGCGAACCGAAGGCCCATTAAATACATCCCAACCGTGTACATTGACATCTACTTCCGTACACGTTGCAACGAGATACGGGGGATAATATACATTAATCCCCCGTCAAAAATCAAGGAAATCGCCAAAAAAGCGGTTTTTTACTTTTTTAACACTATCCTCCCCAAAACCGCTTAATTTCACTAATTTAGCCGTTTTGCATCTGCCTGACAAGGATAGCGACCGCGTCGGGCGTTAATTTTATTGGTAAATGGCGCTGTTTCGGTTTTTTACATCCTCGATCAATGTCTCTATGTTTATGTAAGACCAGTTTCCATTCTTAGAGGATTTTACGCGTCCAGTCAGCACCCATCCCCTTATCATACGGTACGATACGCCTAAACTCAAGGCCTTACATATCTTAACGGCATTGGGCAGTGTTACCAGTCCTTTTGGGGACGGCGGTATTGATACCGGTGGTACGTCTGAACCCACGGTCTGACTTATTTTGACGGCTTTGGGTGGTACCACCTTTGTTTTTGGGCGTTTTTTAGGTATTGATACTTTTTTCCCCATAAAATAGCCTTCCTTCCTTGAAAAAAAGTGTTATTAGGTGAAGCGGCGGAACGGCGGGAGCAACCCCCGCCCACCTCGCCCCCACTAAAAAATAAAAAAATATTTGCTAAAAACAAAAAAAAGAAGTATATTAATACTGTGATCTTTTTTGGCCTTATAATAAAAATAATATACAGGTATAACCCTGTCAAGAGGTATTTTACAGTTTTTAAAATCTGTTTTTATTGCTAACACTTAACAGAAAAAGGGGCGAGTATGGGGCAAATTAAAAACAAGAAGCACGATAAGACGGTCGGTTGTAGAATATCAGAGATGCGGCAGAAAGCGGGCTTTAAATCGTTAATTGATTTTGCCGAAAGGTACAATTTTGACTATCAAACGCTCCGGTCAATAGAGAGCGGCCACTTGACCATTAACACCGCAACCCTTAAATGGTTCGCGGAGACGCTAAAGGTATCAAGCGACTATTTACTTGGCCTCACCGACATACAAACACCGGACGTTAAAGAGCGTGAGGTCACCGAGAAGTACGGTCTGACCGGGGAGTCTTTGAAGTCGCTTTCCGACTATGCAGACCGCAACAGAGCATTTCTAGTAGATAAAAACCCATTAAAAGCATTAAATGCTATCCTCTCAAACGATGATTTATGTGATACCATCCTTTACACGATCCATGATATTTTATTCTCCATCCCGGATGATACATATATTGATATCGAAGTTACAGTATCTAAAAGAAGCCAGCCAATCAACAATCTCTTTCTTTACACCGATATTTATCGTGAGTTACAAATTATAGTATTGCACCGTTTCCTTAGCGAGCTTCGGGAGGAACTAGAACAAGATGCCATCAAAGCTGAAAATACGAAAAAAACAACCACCCTCAAAAAAGGAGATAATAATGGCGAGCATTAAACTGCGTGGCAAGACCTACTGGATCACCGTCTCCCTCGGCTTCAAAGAGGACGGCGTAACCCGCATCCGCAAATCCACCACATTCAAACCGAAGTATGGAATGACGGAAACGCAAGCCGAGAATGCAGCGAACGAATATGCGGCAAAGTTCGAGAATACTTGTAAATACGAAAAAACCAACCACCCCAAAAAAGGAGATAATAATGGCGAGCGTTAAACTGCGAGGTAAGACTTACCGTATAATCGTATCACTCGGCTTCAAAGAGGACGGCGTAACCCGCATCCGCAAATCCACCACATTCAAACCGAAGTATGGAATGACGGAAACGCAAGCCGAGATTGCGGCGAACGAATATGCGGCAAAGTTCGAGAATACTTGTAAAAACGTGTCAAACTACGATGACAGTATGACGCTCACCGAACTGTCGGATTGGTATTTTGACACGGTTGCGCCGCATAAATTACGGGCGGGGACGCTTGAACAAGCTCGCGCTATGGTCAACGTGTGGATTCTCCCGAAACTCGGAAACAAGAAGCTCCGCGACTTGAAACCTGCTGTCATTGCCGCCTACCTTCGGCAGTTGTCGCTCACGGGGAAAAAGGACGGCTCTCCTCTCAGCAACAATTCGGTCGAAAAGGCGCGTATACGGCTAAATACCATCTTTGCGGCGGCAGTTAAAGCGGAAATTATCCCATCCAATCCGCTTGAACGTGTTGACAGTTTCAAGATAGAAGAAAAAGAGCTTAGTGTGTTGACGGAAGAACAAGCGCGGGTTTTCATGGAGCGGCTCTCGGTGATTGACGATATAGGGCTTCGCGGCCTATTGTTGACGGGTCTGTGTACCGGCGCTCGTTCCGGTGAGCTTCGGGCGCTTACGTGGGGTGACATCAATTTTAACACTGGCCTAATCAACATCAAAAAGAGCGCCGACCGGAAGAACCGTATCACTGCACCCAAAACAAAAAAAAGTACCCGCGTCATCAATGCGTCGTTCCTATTGCCGTTCTTTCACCAACATAGGCGCGACATTGAATATTACGCCGCAGGTTTGGGCGCGGCGTGGACGGACAACAATCTTGTTTTCCCCAATAAATTAGGTGAAGTAATTCAAATTAGCGCACCTGCACGTGCAATGAAGAATATTATTAAAGGGACAGACATTCCCCCGGACTTCCACCCGCATAGTCTTCGTCATACTTTTGCGTCTATTATGATAAGTAAAGGGATTGATGTGAAGACGGTTCAGGAGAACCTTGGCCATAGTTCCGCGACAGTGACTTTAAATATTTACAGTCACGGCTTCGCGACGGCGCGGGCGTTGGCTATGGAGGCAACAGGTGCCGCTATCGTGGGTGGGGACGGGGACGCGCTACGGCATTTTTTACCCTCTCCCGATGTTGAAAATACCGCCTTAAATTTTGGTGACACTTTGGTGACACCAGACGTGAAAAAGGACGAAAAAGGGCGAAAAGGGATGACCACAAAAAAGCCAAAAACGCTCAAATCTGCACAGAAAACGCACTTTCCGAAAAACGCTGAAAAGGTATAAAATCCTGATTTCGGATTTTCGGCCTTGCCGGGCGGCTCCCGCATCAACTCCGATGGCAGATTCGTCAGTGCCGGCAACATCGGCCGCTGGTGGACGGCTACGGAGACCGACGCGGGCTACGCCTACCTCCGTGAGATGGGCTACAACGGCGACAACGTGGACGAGTACCACAACGGCACGAGATACGGGTTTTCGGTGCGGTGCGTTAAAGACGAGTGACGTTTTCACTAATCGCAATATAACTTTAACTTTATTAAAGGAGTCGGCAGTATGAAAATCTTCGGTCGGTTGGTAACGGCGGTCGCGGTGTTGTCGGTTTGTCTGGTCGGGTGCGGGGGGGATGACAATCCGTCGGGTGGTGGCGGAGTTTTTTACGAGTCTGTGAAAATAGGCAGTCAGACTTGGATGAAAAAGAATCTCAACATAGAGACTGAGGATTCTTGGTGTTATGAAAACAGAGCCGATAATTGCAACAGGCACGGCAGGCTGTACACGTGGGAGTCGGCGAAGACGGTTTGCCCTAGCGGGTGGAGACTGCCTGATATTATTGAATGGCGGACATTGGTTGCAAAATCCGGCGGTTCTTCCGCCGCCGCCGGCGCGCTGAAGTCGAAAAACGCTTGGGCTAGTTCAAGCGGTATCAGCAGTACCGACGCGTACGGGTTTTCGGCCATGCCCGGCGGCTACCGCGGCACCAACGGCAGTTTCGGCGGCACAGGCCTCACCGGCCGATGGTGGACGGCTACGGAAGTCACCGGCGGTAACGCCTGCCTCTTTTATATGCAATACAACCGCGACAACGTGGACGAGAGCTTTGACAGCAAGGGCTTCGGGCTATCGGTGCGGTGCGTTAAAGACGAGTGACGTTTTCATTAATCGCAATATAACTTTAACTTTATTAAAGGAGTCGGCAGTATGAAAATCTTCGGCAGGTTGATAACGGCGGTCGCGGTGTCGGCGGCTTTGGCGGCAGGGTTGATCGGGTGCGGCGGTGATAACGGGGCGGGGTCGGGCGGCGACGGAAGCGGCGGCGATTACGATTATTCGCTCAGTTGCGGGGATCGTCCTTGCCAAACGGTGAAGATAGGCAATCAGACGTGGATGGCTGAGAATCTGAATTATAAAACAGCGGAATCTTGGTGTTATAATAACAGCCCTGACAGCTGCGCGAAGTACGGCAGGCTGTATACGTACGTGTCGGCTAAGAAGGCGTGCCCGAGCGGATGGCACTTGCCGACGCGCAATGAGTGGGACGCGTTGGTTGATTATGCGGGCGGCGGCGTAACAGCGGGCGGCAAGTTGAAAGCGGCGAGCGGTTGGAACGATGACGGAAACGGTACGGATCAGTACGGATTTTCGGCCTTACCCGGCGGCTACAGATACGCCAGCGGCGATTTCGGCCATTCCGGCAGATACGGCGGCTGGTGGACGGCCCCGGAATACGGGAATGACTACGCCAGATACCGGCACATTGATTACAACCACAGTGACGTGTACGAGTACGGCAGTTACGATAAAGGCGCGTTCTCGGCGCGCTGTTTGCAGGACGGCTGACCGTCCCCGATCCCCCGCCGACAGCGTGTTCGCGTTCGTTCGGGGTTGCGGGTCGGGGGTCGCGGGCGGTTCTGTTGATCGCAATATAACTTTAACTTTATTAAAGGAGTCGGCAGTATGAAAATCTTCGGTCGGTTGGCGATATCGGCGGCGGTGGCGGCGGTGTTGACGGTAGCGGCGGTTTGCACGTCCAAGAGCGACAAGCAGTCGGCGAGCGACAAGCCCTCGGCGTTGACGGATATGGAGTTGGTCGGGCAATGGGTGGATATGAACAACGGCGATAAGATAGAGTTGTTTAAGGACGGCGCAGGGATTGTCGGCGACAACCAGATCACGTGGTCTACAATATATGGCAAACGCTTTGCGATGTCGAGAGGGGATATAACGACAATCGCGGACTATAACCTGTCAGGTTACGAACTTACTCGGACATTTGACAACGGCAAGGTCATCGTGTGGGTGAGGAAAGACAGTGTGGATGAATACAAGAAGAAGAAAGCGGAAGAGGCGAAGGAGGAAAAGAAGCAAATGATTGAGAAGAACACTAGTTATTTCACCGATTCGAGAGACGGTCAGAAGTATCGGGCAATAAAGATAGGCAACCAGACTTGGATGGCACAGAATCTGAATTATCAGACGGACAGCGGGTCGTGGTGTTACGAGAATAAAGTCAATAACTGCAAGAAGTACGGCAGGCTGTACAATTGGAATGCGGCGAGTGTTGCGTGTCCTGCGGGCTGGCACTTGCCGTTGCTAGATGAGCAGCGCGAATTGGTAGAGACGGCAGGCGGACGGGATACTGCGGGTAAGGCGTTGAAATCGATATCAGGTTGGGAAAACGATGATGGTACGGATAATCTAGGGTTTTCGGCTCTGCCCGGCGGTTGCCGTTACTGTCCTCGTGATGAGGATTTTGATGACGTTTTCAGCATGGAAGGCATCCGCGGTGTCTGGTGGTCGAATCTGTATACAAATAACATTTCCACCGACAACTTTGCTTTCACAGAACTATCCATATACGCCAACTTCCCCAACAGCAACACCGCGTACGAGGGCGGTTATTCAGGGGGCGATAAGGAGAATATCGGTTTATCTGTGCGTTGCGTTAAGACAGAATGACAGCGCGATCACGTACCGTCCCATCCAACTAAATCGTTTAGGAGAGGATAATGCCGAGTCAAAAAGATAAAAAGATTAAGCGAAGGAATCCTGAACTGTCAACGGGGATAGGGTTCTTTCTTTTCGGAGTGTCGGCGGTTGCGGTTCTAGCGTTCATGATCTCCAACGAGACGAAGTTTAAGCGTAACGGCGTGGCGCACCATGCGGAGATCAGCAGGATTCAGGTCTGGGGAAACCGTCCCGGCGGAGACAGGACGTACGACGTGTACGCGAAGTATACAGTGGACGGCAAAGAGCGCGAGGTTATGCTTGTAGGAAATGCCGAGAACATAAAGGTGGAAGTCGGTCAGTCCGTAAAGATTTACTATGATCCGAACAATCCCGGCATAGTGACTACCGATGAGCGCAAGAGCGTGCTTTTTTGGGTGTTGTTATTTGTCTCGACATTCGGCATTGTAGGCGCGGTCATTATTATATCCGAGACAAAGAAGTATTTATTGAAGCGGTCGGTATTGCGTAGCGGCGACATTGTCACCGCCGAGTTTGAGAACGTTGTGCGCGGTCCTGACGCGCCCAATGACGAAGTCCCGTACATTATTCAATGCAAGTGGACGGACGCTCAAGGCGTTCAGCGCATATTGAAGAGCGAGAGTCTGTGGTCCGACCCCGCGCCGATAATCGCGGAGAGGGGGATAGAGTCGTTCGCCGTATATATGGATATGCGGGATTCCGAGCGTTATTACGTCTATGTAGACGAGTTGTACCGCGATCCGCCGGACGAGTGAGTCCCCGTCCGCCGGGTCGTTATCATTTAACCCTGTAACACTATCCGGTAAGGAGCGGTCGAATGAAAGCGAATCAAGCGGTTGCGTTATCCGTCAGGTTGTTTGCGTATATCAGCGCGTGCGCCGCCGCGCTGTCCCTCTGCGCCCTGCTCGCCGCCGCGTCCGCGCAACCGGCTGACGCGCCGGCAAGCGATTCCGCCGCCGTCGCTGCCGTGTCGGCCGGGGGCGCGGGTCGGTCGGTGATTGCGTTTTTCGCGTATGTTTTGTGCGTAGCGGCGAGCGGCGTTTTGAGCGGCGTTGCGGCGTGGGTCCGCGTTCTTTCCGGCGGGAAGCGGGTCTACGCGGGGATGAGGCGTGAGAAGAGCATTGCGGAGGGCGGCTATTCCGAGGAGGAGGACGGCGCGGCGGTCGGGGGTATAATTAAGAGGGCCGAGGGTGAGCGGAAGGCGTCGAGGTCGTATTATGCGGCGGGGTCGTTTGTTGTGATGGTAGTCTGTTTGGTTTGCGCGTATTTCTGGGATTTCGGCAATGGCGGGACTGTGGTCTTTGCGGCGGGATTATTTCTGGCGCATTTGTTTATAGCCGCGCCGTTGGTACGTTCGTTGCGTACCGGTCTTCCGGTGTCGTTGTTCGGCTGGCACGGCGTGTCGTCGGCGTACTACGTATGTCCGAGCTGTTCCGACATTCTAGATTACGCCGACGAGGTTGAAGTCGAGCCGACGCGGAGCGAGGACGGGAGATTGCGAGTAACTCTAACCTGTCACCGCTGCCGCCGCAAGTATTCCGGCGCGAGACCGATCCTGTCATCGTCGGGCGGTCAGTGGTGACGCGGATCGCGGTCTCTGGGGGGGCGGGGTCACCGCTGTAGTATTTCATCGACGGTGAGTCCTGTGGCATCCGCGACATCGCCGATACTCATCCCTTTAGCCATGAGTCTGTCCGCGATTTCCAAAGCACCCTTGCGTTTACCCTTGCGTTCACCTTCGCGCTCTCCCACGAGTACGCCCTCATTCCGCACGTCTTCAATCAACAAATCAAATCCTGTTTTCATGGCAACCATATCTCCTTTTACTTCACCGCTGTAGTATTTCATCGACGGTGAGTCCTGTGGCATCCGCAACGTCGTTGACGCTCATGCCTTTGGCTATGAGTTTGTCCGCGATTTTAAGAGCCTTCTCGCGTTCACACTCTTTCCGCACGTCTTCAACCAACAAATCAAATCCTGTTTTCATGGCAACCGCGTCTCCTTTCATTATAATGTCTTGAAGTGTTTTCTTTATCTCTTGTGATGTCCCGGAAGCGAACATCACCCAATCAACTAATTCGCGTTTATCGTCTTTCGACAAATGCGGCACTTGTTCCGCGCACCACGCCACCAATTCATTCGGCGACAGCGTCTTCCGCTTTTTGGTCAACGAAAAGGCCGCGTCCAGCAGTTTCTGCACCGGCAATATCGCGCTGTCGTCCGTCCTGTTAAGGTCAAGCAGAAGATATTCAAAGTCTATGGTATTGTTGCCGAAAATCTCATAGTCTTTCGTATACTCCTTAAACGACCTTACCGCCGTCCACTTACAATCTCCGTCATATAAGATTATCGGCACAACCGCCGGAAGCCGATAATTTTTGCTCTCCCTTGTCTCTACCTTCGCATTTTTGAACACATCGTTCAGCAATTCAACCATGTACCTCAACAATCTAAACGGCATAGTGAAATCAACCGTAGACTGCAATTCGAGCAGCACATAAAAATATACGTCTGTACCGCCTTTCTTCAACTCGTATATCAGGTCGGAATCCAAGTGTCTGTATTCTTGGGTGATA
>Ga0268262_10001276_pt1 | contig 31615 bp, 34 predicted proteins | sample TergutNc150P3_FD_190354 | JGI IMG/M metagenome (GOLD analysis project Ga0268262, IMG submission 190354) | Nasutitermes corniger P3 segment gut microbial community from laboratory colony in Florida, USA - Nc150 P3 (SPAdes) (version 2) | ecosystem: Host-associated > Arthropoda: Insects >... | reverse complement strand
CGCTTGCGCCGCGATCATCGGCGCAGTAAATCAACTGTCCGCCTTCGGGAAGCAGGCGGCAGTATTCAACAAAAGCGTCGCGGATTGATTCATAAGTGGGGAAAAAATCCTGATGATCGCTTTCCACAGCCGTTAAAATTATCCGCTTCGGGTGAAAAGACAAAAAATGCTTGCGGTACTCGCAAGTTTCCGCGATAAAATATTTGTCTCCAAGACTGATTGTTGACCTGCCGCCAAAATCAATTACCGCGCTTCCGACAAGCACTTGCGCGGGGAGACGGGCTGCCTTCATCATTATGCCGCAAATTGCCGTAGTCGTCGTTTTTCCATGCACGCCGCAAATGCCTGTCGAGTCAAATTTTGCCGACCACGCGCCAAGGGCGTCGGTATATTTAACCATTGGGATATCAAGCTCTTGCGCTCTTTTAAGTTCCGGATTTGTATCCGCGCCGTATGCGGCGGAGTATATCACCATGTCGATATCTTTGCCGATATGCGCCGCGTCAAATTCTTCGTAGTATGGGATTTTTAAGGCTTCTAAAATTTCGTCTGTATAAAATTTTTCGCTAATATCGCTGCCTGAAACTTTAACACCTGAGTTATATACAAGCTCGGCAAGGGCACATACGCCTGTTCCTTTTATTCCGACAAAATAAACGTAAGAGTTGGGCTTAAATAATTCTTGCGTCCCCATAAGCTATTTTACAACAAATAGACTAGTTCGGGAAGATTAGGAGTTTTGCCAAAAAGCAAACTACAGTGTGCTTTTCTCGCTACATTGAAGCCGCTATTCGTTCGCGTACCATATTCACGGAATTATCATTGGCATAAACAGGGGAAGATTTGTTTTCTGTTTTAGGGTTTGCAAGGCACAATTCGTCATATTCACGCATTTCCGCTTCTGAAATAAGCCCTAATTGGAATTCGGTTATTGCGTTTTGATGTATCGTTTTCAATATGTTACTTTCATATTTCATTATATACATTTCCACCTAAATTTGCTTCCGCTTGGTCTCCCTCAAGCTGATCAACTATCTCAAGCAATTAATGGTCTGTAATACCTTCTTTGCTCGCAAAACGGCTGAACCCTGTATATTTGAATACCCTCACTTTTCTATAATAAGGGAAAAATAGACGTGTTTCAAGAGTATAATTTGGGTATTCTCCACAAAAGTAACACCCAGACTTTTTTAGCGTCTGACAACTTGCGCTTCTACAAAAATCACGAAGGGGAAAAGGTGATTTTTCCTATATAATGTTATAATGTTAAAGGGATCGCCTATGGCGGCGGTAAGTTTGTTGCTGTCGCTGATGGAGGTGAAATGGCATATTCCTCAGACGGTACAAGCTGGACAAAAGTAGCAACTTCGCCTTTCGGTAGCAGCAATATTAAAAGAATTGTTTGGGGTAACAACAAGTTTGTAGCTGTGGGAAGTTCAGGCAAAATAGCATATTCATCGGGCAATTGAAATTAAATGTTGGTGTAACGGTGCTTGAAACCGTTACGCCAATATTCCTTTCTTCCCTCTGCGCCTTTGCGTCTGCGAACCTTTGGTTCGACGCCTCTGCGTGGAAAAAGCGAATAAAACTGTGCCACAGGCACCGTTGAATAGTAAGGAGTATTCAATGAAAAAAGTTTTCAAATGGTTTTTGATTATCGCCATTGTTGCGTTAATCGGGCTTTTTTTCGCCACTTGCGATTATAACCCTGATGAAGATGGTGATGGTTCTTTCTATATGAACGGTGAAGCTAATTCATCCAATAGTTATGATTATAGATTTCTTAATCAGAGTAGTTATGAAGTAACCGTAACCATAGGACAGAAAACGCAAAAATTGAAACCTAATGCCATTTTCGGCACTGTTATTACACATAATCAAAGCCGTACTACGATTAAATATAGTCCAACAGACAAGGTAAAACCCGATGGCGGAGGCCCAACGGTTTATTTTCGTAACAAATAAGACAAGGAGTAAAAGGCAAAATGCCGCAAGCGACCATTGACCAAGTAAACACCATGTTAAACGATATTAAAAACATACTTGACGACTATTCACAATTCATGCTGGGAATTGACAACACACGGCTCAATGAAAAAGGAAACAACAAATTTAATATATTGGAATACGCCAATAAATTAGCGTTACAAAACGAAAAGTCTTTTCCGCATTTTTTAACTCTTGAAAGATTTGTAATAGATACAGAATACTTTGCGAATTTCCGCAATTTAATTAACTTGTCCGAGCAGATACAGGATAAATTATAGAACATGACAAGTAAATCTGCCGACATCCTACATAAGGACGCAATGACAGCGTAAAACATTGCCAACCGCCCCTAGTTAACGCTCATGGTGCCTGGTACTGGCGGAGTGTTTTATTTGAAAGATAAATTCCTGATTATACTTCTGGCTGTATCATCAGTAACGCTCCACGTTTCATGTTATGCGTATGCCTTCAGCAGACCTGTCTTTTTTTCAACTATTTCAGATTCCGCCTGTTCCTCTTTGTAAAACTCATACAAATCAAGAAGCATTTCTTCAAGTTCAGGAATATCTTTCCCCTGCGTTAAATGATCAGGCCAAATATTAAGGTATCCAACAAACCACCCGTCTTTAGATTTCCAATAGGTATATTCAAGTTCCATATTTCAATTATACAACAGACGGCATTTACAGACAAGTAGACTGACAAATAGCCCAAATTCAACTATTTTTAGCCTTTCTTTACCCCGTCTTTTTTCCACGCCGCCATGAAAAAACCAACGATGGCGGGAAGCGCGCCTAATTGCTTGAACGGATTGCGTTCTGCAAGTAAAGTTCCAAGGGCGGCAAGGCCTTTGTAAACTTTTTGCGAATAAGGCTGCCACCAAGGTTCGCGTCTTGCGCCGGGCAGTATGTCGTCTACAACTACTTTTACCTTGAGCATTTCGCGGAATCCGTTTTCACCGTGCGTTCTTCCAAGACCTGAATCGCCAAAGCCTCCCCACGGAGTTTCAGCAAGACCGTGGGACATCAGGTGATCATTTATCATTATTGAACCGGCGTTGATGTTAGCTGCAATTTTTTTCGCCCGTTTGTGGTTTTTTGACCAGACGGATGCCGTCAGCGCATAGTGAGAGTCGTTGGTAATATTTAAAGCCTCAATGTCACTATCAAAAGGAATTACCCCGATGATGGGGCCAAAGACTTCATGGTCGATAATGGGCATTCCTTTCTTTATTCCGGTTAAAACTATTACGGGGGCAAACAGGCTTTCATCATTAAGAGAGCCGGCGGCGCTTCCGTCGGGAAGTTTGAATGCGGGGCTTTGAGCGGCAATTTTTGCTCCCAGCGAAAGACACGCTTCTATCTGCCTGCGGATTTTTTCTTTTCGTTTATGAGAGATAAGCGGACCATGATCGCAGGAAACGTCATTCCCCGGTTGAAGGGCTTCAACCTTTGTTTTTAGTTTTTCCAAAAATTTATCATAAATATCACGGTGGACTAAAACCCGTTGTACTCCGCCGCAGGATTGACCGGCATTTGAAAAACCCGACCAGATAATTCCCGCCACGGCGCGGTCAATATCGGCGTCTTTGCGGATTATAGCTGCATCCGCGCCGCCAAGTTCTAAGGTGAGGGGGAGAAGCTTATGGGCGGCAAGAGACATTAACTCCTTACCTACGGCGGTAGAGCCTGTAAAGAACAGCTTGTCTATTCCCCCTCTGACAAAAGCGTGGCCTGCTTCATGACCGGGCATTTCAATATTAGTAAAAAGTCCGTCGGGAAGATTTGCCGCCTTTAGTATTTCCGCAATGATGCGTCCCGATCCTGGAGTAAGGGATGCAGTTTTTAGAATTACCGCGTTACCCGCAAGAAGCGCCATGATAACTTCGGAGAAGGGAATTGAAAAGGGATAGTTCCAGGGAGAGATGATTCCCACCACTCCCCAGGGTTTATAAATTATTCTGCTCTGTTTAAAAAACATCAGTATATTGCCGCCGCGGATTTTTTGCGGTTTGCACAAACGCCTTCCCTGACGGATATAGTAGGGAACCGCCATGAGCGCGGGAATAACCTCCGCGGCAAGAGCGTCAATTTTTAGCTTGCCGTTTTCTTTGTGGATTATTTCCGTAACTTCATCGCGTTTATCGGCAAGGCTGTGCCCCGCTTTTTTTATGCGCCGCGCCCTCTCGTTATACGAAAGCTCCGCCCAAATGTTTTGTGCCTTTCTGGCTTTATTTACCAGTTCGTGAAATTCGTTATGTGTCATTCTCTCCCCTTAAAATCGTCCATCGCGTGGCTGATGCCGAAAAAGTCGGCGACTAAATCCATTATTGCCGTAGGTACTAACCGCAGTAAATATACCGTAAACACAAACCGTGGCATGATAAGCCGTGTTTTGTTTTTCAGTACCGCTTTGACAATTTTTTTTACGGCATATTCTTTTTTAAGAATCGGCAGAAGAAGCGGAACGCGGGTTTTTACCCCTTCAAACATTCCCGTATTTATAAAGAACGGACAGACTACGGTAGTTCTTATTTTGCTTTTCATGCGCCTCAGTTCCATGCGCAACGCTTCGTCAAAACCAAAGGCGGCAAATTTTCCGGCGCAATAATCCGACAATCCCTTTACCCCGATCATTCCCGCCGCTGAAGAAATAGTAATAATATGACCGGTGTTCCTTTCGATCATGGAAGGCAAAAACGCTTTGCTTGTCCAGAAAAGTGAAAGCACGTTAACATTTATAGTTTTAATTATGCTCTCATCGGGAATGCCAAGAAAGACGGGGCCGACGACCTTCTCTCCTTTTTTTGATACAACGCCCGCATTATTAACGAGAATATCCAACGGGCCGAAATCCGCGGTAAGTTTTTGCGCCTGACTGTAAACGGCGTTCTTGTCGGATACGTCGCAGATCATTCCCCGAATAAAAAGGTTTTTTTCACGGGCTTCATTTTCCACCGCTTTTATCGCGTTGTCGTTAATGTCCCAAATAATAACCTTGGCCTTTTTTTCAGCAAAGGCAAACGCCATAAGCTGCCCGATACCGGATGCTCCCCCGGTAATTAAAATTAGTTTATCCTGTATGTTTTTCATGATTGACATTTTAATAAAATTTGTCAAAAAAGTCAATAGATCGGAAAAGAGTTCACACAAAGATCACAAAGGTACAAAGATCACGAAGAAGAGGAAAAAGGGAGTTGTTCGAAAGCTATGCGTGAGCTTTACGATAAGATAACGGACAATAACTCCTGATCCCCCTTTGTGTTCTTTGTATCTTCGTGAACCTCAACCGAGACCGAAGGTTCCCCTCTTGATCTTTGTGTTAGTCTTTTGGGGTATATTGTCAGTTTCTTCCTTTGAAGTCGTCCATTGCGTGGCTGATGCCGAAAAAGTCGGCAACCTCATCCATTACGGTTGGGGGCAGGAGACGCAGTAAATATATCAAATACACAAAGCGCGGCATGATGAGCCGTGTTTTATTTTTCAATACCGCTTTAACTATTTTTTTTACAACATATTCTTTTTTTAGAATCGGCAGAATAAGCGGGAAGCGGGTTTTTACTCCTTCAAACATTCCCGTATTAATAAAGAACGGACAAACTACCGTAGTTTTTATCGCGCTTTTCATGCGCCGCAGTTCCATACGCAACGATTCATCAAAACCAAAGGCGGCGAATTTTGAGGCGCAGTAGTCCGACAATCCCTTTACGCCGATAATTCCCGCTGACGAAGAAACGGTAACAATGTGGCCGCTGTTTCTTTCAATCATGGACGGCAGAAATGCTTTGCTTGTCCAGAAAAGAGAAAACACATTGATATTCATAAGTTTGATTATGCTTTCATCGGGAACGCCGAGGAAAGCGGGGCCTGTCGTATTCTCAGCTTTTTTTGATACGATGCCCGCATTGTTGACAAGAATGTCCACCGGACCAAAATCCGCGACAAGTTTTTGCGCCTGACTGTAAATGGCGTCCCTGTCTGATACATTGCAGACCATTCCGCGAATAAAAATATTTTTTGCATTGGCTTCATCTTCCATCGCTTTCATCGCGTTTTCGTTAATGTCCCAAACAATTACCTTTGCGTGTTTTTCAGCAAAGGCAAACGCCATAAGCTGCCCGATACCGGACGCTCCTCCGGTTATTAAAATCAATTTATCTTTTATGTTTTTCATAGTTGACATTATAATAAAATTTGTTAAGAAAGGCAATGGGTCGAAAAAGACCTCTCGCAGAGGCGCGAAGGCGCAAAGTTCACGTCCGATAACTCGGCGATGATCAAGATATTTTATTTTAACAACAAAGCTTGAAGCAAAAACGGCAACCTCACAAACAACAACTCCGTGTCTCCGCGCCTCTGCGAGATAAAATTTTGGAATAATGCTTTGAAAATATTTAGTTGTTACAAACGAATAGTGTCGCCAATTTCTTGACGACACCTACGAAGTTTGGTGTTGGTCACTGTTTCGTGCCCCCACCTTCTATATTAGGCTTTTTACTAGTTTGCGGTATAAGTACCAGCCCACTCGCTAGGTTGGGTAATCTTAAAACTTCCATTTTCTACGGCGAGTATATATTTGAAGGTTATTTTCTCATTATCTGAATTTTTAACGGTAAAGGAACTTACCTGACCTGCCGGTTTATCGTCTTTGGATATAAGATCATACACATAGTACACCATAATACCGGTATTAATAATTAATCGGCTTTCCACCCATTCATCACTATCATTATGATCATTCTCAAATTCAATATATGTGCCATTATGATACCAACGATCACCTATAAGCTCATTTCGCCATAGAGGACCACTGCCACCGTTATTGCCTCCGCAAGACAACATTGAAAACCCGATTACCGCCGTAAAAGCAATAATCCCGAAAAGTTTGAAAAAGTTCTTCATAATAAAACTCCTTTGTGTGATTCCCGCCACCCTTTGCGGAAATCGTATAAAATTGACCGCCCCATACGGGCAAGTTTTAAAAACAATCGAAAACTTATACGAAGTCATCCGACCGTTTATCTAAACAAGTATATTAGTTATGGATAGATAATGTCAATATATATTTAATTATTGATATTGAAAACTTCTAATTGTACAAGAAGATTTTGTAATCGATCATATGCTGTAATGTATGAAGGCAAAGCTTACAAAAATAAGGAAGATTTTATCGTTTAATCTCAAGAAATATCGTGAAAAATTAAGTTTATCGCAGGAAAAACTTGCCGAAAAGGCTGAAATTTCTACTATGATGGTTAAAGATATAGAAGCTTGCCGTACATGGATTAGCGACAAGACATTGGAAAGCCTTGCTAGCGCTTTAAAAACAGACATTTACCGCCTTTTAATGCCAGATACTGTCTATGAGGAAGAAATAAACAAGACTATACGGAATGATCTTGAAAGTATTACCTCAAAAATTCGCAAAGATATAGATGAAACCCTTAAAAACGCTCTCAAATTGTGATAGTAGAGTACTGTCTAGACTTTTTTAAATTGTATGTCTTTCGGAACTGTCACTTCACGCGACTTTTAAAGGGAGTATAATCCATTTTTGAATGAAAGCGGAAAAAACATCAATTGATTCAATATCAAAATAATGATAATATAAAGTTATAAATTACATTTTGAGGAATTTATATGCCGGTAATAAGGAAAAGTGCTGATTTAAGAAATTCATATTCTGAAATTTCTGATTTTTGCCATAAATATAGAGAACCTGTATTTATCACCAAAAATGGAGAAGGTGATCTTGCTGTAATGAGTATTGAGACTTATGAAGCAATTACAGGAAAACAACGATTATACAATTTATTAGAAGAAGCGGATAACGATGTAGAAAACGGTAATTTTTTAAATGAAGAAGAAATGGAAAAAGAAATAGATTTATAATGGTAAAAAATCTTAAAAAATCTCTTGACAAATTGTATAATATAATGTACATTTACAATATCCTTGGTAGGGGAACTATTTGTGTAGTTTTAGGAACTTTAGTGATTTAAAAGGATAGAAAACCAATGAAAAATGAGGAGAATAAGGGATTTGATGTTGTGTTCTTTGAGACCGAAAATGGCAAACAACCGGTCAGAGAATTTATCAAGAAATTATCAAAGGAGGATCAGAAGGAAGTTGGAGCAGATATTAGAGTAGTACAAGATAATTTTCCTGTAGGGTTGCCTCTAGTAAGGAAACTTAAACCCGAATTATGGGAAATCAGAAGTTTTATTAAAGATGGTATTAACAGAGTGTTTTTTACATTTATTAATAAAAAAATAATTTTGCTTCACGCAATTATAAAAAAAATGCAAAAAACACCTTTGAAAGAGATTGATGTGGCTGTTGAACGACTAAAAGAGTTTAAAAAGATGCAAAAATAAGGTGATAAGTATGTTATTAATATTTAATAGTAAATGGAGAAAACAATGAAGGGTATTGGTCAAAATTTTAACGATTTTTTAAAAGAACAGGGCATATATGATGAAGTTAATGAATTAGCCGCGAAAAAACTTATTACTTATCAATTAGAAAAAGCTATGCAAGAACAAAAACTTACAAAAAGTTTTATTGCAAAAAAAATGAAAACATCCAGAGTCGCGGTGGATAATATATTAAATCCTTCTTTCAATACTTCAATTGATTCTCTTGAACGTTTTGCCCATGTGTTAGGTAAAAAACTTACAATTTCATTAAGTTGAGAATTGAAGCCATGATCCTCTTCGTGTGATGCTTTTTCGTATCAATCAATACGCCTCAATCCGATACTCACGCCTCTTCCCGCTCACAGGATCATCAAAAACCAGCGAATGCGCCCTCAGAGCAAGATTCCCTCCCTGTAAAATTCCCTCCCCCTCAAAGCGCGAATACAACGGGTCGTTTTGAATCGGGAAACCAATCCAGCAAAGATGACATCTTATCTGGTGACGGAACCCGCGCTTTATTCTCGCCGTAAAAACATTACCATTAATACTTGTGATTTCCGTTTTGTAAAAGTCGCCCCTGTCTTTGGCAATTTCCTTGTGTTTTTTCCCGTCTTCAATTACAGGGCGGACAAGTTTTCTGCCGGGACCAAAGGGGCGAAAATAACTCTCAATTACAAACGGAAGTTGAGTTATGCCGATTGAATATTCGGGGAATCCTTTTAATTGAGCGGTAACATCGGCTTTTGTACAGATGGCGGAGTATTCTTTAATAAACTCCCCGTTGTCCTGTAAAGTTTTAAAAAACTCGTAACTCTTTTTATTTTTTGCAAATAATACAAGCCCGTGAGTTTCAAAATCCAAACGGTGCATGATGTCAAAACAAACTGATTTTTCAGAGTACCATTCAAGAAGCGTGCCGTCTTTTTGCGATTTTGTGCCGGAAGGGGCGCAGTGCATTTTTGGCGGTTTAAAAACAACGGCAAAATTTTCCGTTTCTTCAAGAATGTAGGGGCTATCCATTTGTATTCATCCTGTCCAGTTTTTCAATTACTGCCGTAAACCTTTGCGGGATATGCGATGAAAAAATTCTCTCCTCTGTTTCGCTGGGCAAGACAATCGCCAGGCTTTTTGAGTGGAGCATAAGGCTTGCGTCGGGGAATAATTTATCCGCGCTGCCGTAAATCGGGTCTCCAAGAATGGGGTGTCCAATGTAGCGCAGATGAACACGCAGTTGGTGTGTGCGCCCGGTGCGCGGACGCAGAAGAAGGAGCGAGTGAGTACGCCAGGATTTAACCACTTTGTAATAAGTCACTGCGTTTCTTCCGTTAGCTGAAACAATAAACTTTTTGCGATCTCCGGGATTTCTTGCAATGTAAGTTTCTATGCGCCCGTTAATTTCTTTTGGCGCGCCTTGAACAATCGCTATATAAGTTTTTCGCGTCTTACGCGCCTTAAACTGCTGCGCAAGAAACGTAAGCGCTTCTTCATTAAAAGCCGCGATAATTATTCCCGATGTGTCTTTATCAAGACGGTGGACAATTCCGGGGCGTACATTGTCTGTCTCACTATCACTTGTTTTACCGCTCTTGTTCAATCTTCTAAAGTACAAGGCGTTGGCAAGAGTGTCCTGCCTGTTACCTGCTCCGGGATGGACAACCATTCCCTGCGCTTTGTTTACTACAATGCAATTTTCATCTTCATAAATTATTTCAAGGGGGATGTCCTGCGGAAGCATATTTACAGGCGGGGAGTCCTGCCAGCATAATTCAAGAATGTCTCCCTTTTTTACAATGCGGGAATTTTTTACTTCTTTTCCGTTTATTTTTGCAGTTAAAAACCTTGCCTTAATCTGCGAACGGGAGAGAAGGCGTAAAGTTTCTGACACATAACGGTCAAGCCTGACAGGCTGGGGGAATTGTTCTTCAATGGTATGGGAAAAGCAGGGCATTATCTTTCGCCGGTATCTTGATTGGCGTTTTCTTCCGCGCCTGTGGGATTATCAGCCCCCTGAATACCATACGGAGTCTTAATAATTTCAATTGATCCTGAAGGCCGGCTTTCAATACGGCGGCGTTCATTTGTTCTTTTTATGATTACAATGAGCAAATCAACGCAGGCAATTACCGCCGAAACTCCGACGGCAATCAAAACAGTCCTTGCGTATTCGTCGTTTGTCATCTCAACGGCGCCCGCGGATTTCAACGGCCATGGCGCATAACGCCGTCCCTCGTCTGAAAAATCAAGGTTATTCGCCTCTTTCCAGCGGATTATATCAGTCACGGTCGTGACAAAAAACATGGAGAACGGAAACGCTCCAAAGGTAATTATATCCCAGCGGCGAAAATCTTTTACCCACTGCGGTAATTCAAGGGCGGCTTCCGTTGGTTTAGTTGTGCTTAAACTTTGAGCCTGCGCCTGATTCAAGAAGCTAAACAAAAGAGAAAATAAAACTATCCAAAAAAATATTTGTTTCATTATCCTTTTTATGGCGGTTTACGACGTTCAGCCACAGACTGAATGTTAAGCCTGACCACATATATGTGGTCAGGCCGTAAACCGCTGCGATAAGCGACGTTTTAATGTCGCTTATCGACTAAGTATCTGCCGTTTTAATGGCAGATACTTAGCTTTTAAAAATCGCGCTGCCTATCCTTAACAAGGTTGAGCCTTCTTCTATGGCTGTTTCAAAATCATTTGACATTCCCATAGAAAGACGGAGCGCGTTACCTGCAAAACGCTTTTCAAGTTCGTCTCGCGCGCTTACAAGCTGCCTGAAAGAAGAACGAATTAACGCGGTATCCGTTGTAAACGGCGCCATTGTCATAAGACCGGTAAGTTTTAACTTCTCACTCCCTAAAACCAATTCCGCCGCCTTAAAAAGCGCGTCTATACTTTGATATCCGCTCTTTGTTTCCTCTCCCGTATGCAGTTCAAGCATTATTTCAAGCGGCTCATTCCGTTGGGGCGAATGTTTTGCAAGCTCAACAATAATCTCGTCCCTGTCCACAGATTGAATACAGTCAAAAAAAAGAGCCGCCTGTTTTGCCTTGTTCCGCTGCAAAGAACCAATCAAATGAAGCCGCGCGTCGGAATGTGTACTTTTAAAAGCGCCTAATTTTTCCTCCGCTTCTTTTACCCTGCTTTCTCCAAAACAGCGAATACCGTAGCGATACGCTTCGTCTATCAGATCAACAGGCACAAATTTCGACACGCCCATCAGCGTAATTTCGTCCCTTTTCCTGCGGGCGCAGTCGCAGGTCTTTTGTATCCGTTCTTCAAGTTTTTCTATATTTTCGGCAACTGACATCTCTGTTCTATAATCGCATATTATCAATGGATAATGCAAGAGATAAAAATGTCTCTATCCCAAGACTTTCGGCGCGTTCTGCGCCGTTAAGCGAGTTGTTTTGTAAAACAGCGGCGGCAAAATGTTGTACCGCCGATTTATTTTGCAGAGAGTCTCCAAAGAGGGAGGATAGAAAAGTTACAAGGTTGTTTTTTATAGTCTTGCGCCTGGACGCGAATAATGCCCGAACCAGAGGATAAAAAACCGTAGGATACTTTTGAGCGGCTTTTTTTTCAAGAATGACCGCCATGCTGTCCACATTCGGCTGGGGATAAAAAGAGGCGGGGCGGATTGTCATTAACGGTTTAACTTTGTAGGCTGACGCGCATAATACTGAAAAAGATGAATAATCGGGTTTCCCCGCGGATGCCGCCATGCGCAGGGCTACTTCTTTTTGAACGGTGACAACCATGCGCGAAAAAATACGGTTGTTTTCAATTAAGTCGGCCAACAGAGCCGCCGCGACATTGTACGGAAGATTCCCAAAAAGGAACGGCGCCCCTTGATGTTCGCGCCATGTTTTCATTACATCGCCTTCAACAAGGGTAAAATTTTTATTCCCGGAAAAAATATTTTTTAGGACGCGGATAAATCCCAAGTCGATTTCAAACGCTTTTACTTTTAATCCCGTTTCAAGGAGCAATGCGGTCATTGCGCCAAGGCCGGGACCGATTTCCCAAATTTCATCTCCGCTTTGAGCGTCAAGAGACTGCACAAGCGCCTTTCTTGTTTCGGGATTGATTAAAAAATTTTGCCCGAATTTTTTTTGCATGCCAAGCCCTTCCTGATCAAGAAAGGCGCGTAAGGCGGCCGCGGAGTTATAATTAATTATCATAAAAACGGTTCCGGTCTTAACATTGACAAACGCCGCCTGTATTCAAAAGCGATGATTAACAGCGAGAGTGTAAGAGAGAGAATAATTATTAATAATGCGTTAATTGAAATACCGGGAACTTTTCCGGAGACTGAAGCGATTATTTCCATTAACCTGTACAAAACGGATAACGGCCAATTTAACAGGGCGGAGAGCGAAATAAAATCAAGGACAAGCCAGATTATCGAACCTATCATAAATATTGTTGTAAGCGGAACCATTACAAGCCCGGTTATGATTCCAACCGGCGCAAGGATCCCAAAAACAGCGCCGCAGACGCCTGCTGTAGCCAGAAATGCGCCGCATGACATGGCAAGGGGCTGCAATAAAATATCAGGGGCTTTGCCGGCAAACAGCGAAGAAAGAGGTTTGCCGATTATCAAAATGCCGACAAGCGCCAAGTATGAAAGAATAAAAGAAATACTGTTTCCAGCCGACGGGGTTACAATTATTTGAATTATAAATGAAAGCGATAAAATTGACAGCGGCTTTCTAGGCAAAGCCCCAATTACAGCTAACACTCCAAGAATGTACATCATTGCGGCGCGGTTAAGGCTGGGCATTGATCCGACAAGAAAACAATAAAGCAGAATAATAGCCGCGCCGCAGATGGCGGATACTTTTAAGCCAAGCGGTTTTTTTAAAAGAAATGTTATAAGAGCCGCAAGTATCGCAAGATGCATTCCCGATAATGCCAGTATGTAAGAAAGCCCCGCGTTTCTGTACATTACAGCCAGTTCCGTATCAAGGTTGTCTTTTATTCCCAGAAGCAGGGCAAGAGCAAGCCCGCCCCAGGGTTTCCCGCTAAAACGTTTAATTAAATTTAATCTGACGCCTGTGCGCATCTGTTCTATCGGCGGCGGCGGTTCTATAACATGCAATGATTTCGCGCTGACAGACCAGCTCCGCCCAATATTGCCCCGCTCATTTGAACGCAGCGGGCCTTCCGCAAAGATTACCGTCCCCCGTCCGAAACGTTTTAATTTTTCCGCGTTCTCCTGAGTAAAGAAAATTGTAATTTCTCCGCTGCCTGCCGCGCGCAATGTGCTTCCCGCGGCGCATTTGCGCAGTGATACGGTAACAATTGCTTTACCGCCTGAAATAATTCGAGGATCTTCGAGTAAAACGCCTTCAATGCCGGTTATTTTATTTTCAGGTAAACCGAATGTAACTTTATTTTGTCCCGCGCCCGCCGCGCAGATGCCGATAACAATCCCAACCGTCAAAGCGGCGGCGCAGACAGAGTACAATTTTAACGCGCTAGATTGCGTGTTAAGAGAGGATAGAACCATCAAAAAATTAAACGCCGCGATAAAGAGCGATAAAACAGTAACGGTTACGGGTAATACGGCGTGAAATAAAATATAAAAGCCAATCACCGCTCCAAGAGCGGCGCATAAAAGAGGAGTAACAGGAAGACGTTTAAGAAACTGAATTACCATTTAAGGCGAGCAACCGCCTCCCTTGCCGCAGCTTGAATATTTTCGGGGTACGATAAATTACTAACATATAATAACTGATCAAACGCGGCATTAAAACCGATATTCCCAAGCGCCTGGACAACCGCCATGGTTATTTCCGCGTCAAATGATCCTGTTCTCTCTGTTTTAACATTAATTAGCCCAAGTTGCAAGCCCAGTATGGAAGTTGCGTCTGAATTTCCAACCGCGCCAAGGCAGTCAATCGCCTCGATGTACCTTTCTTTTGTGGCTAAATTATGAAGATAGTCAGCCTGCACGCGGTAATAGTGGCGTATTGCCAAAGAGTTGGCGCGCGTCCATCTAAGCTGCGTAAGCAGAATAACGGCGGAATAGCGCATAACTGTCATATCGATATTTTCTTCATCCGCGTTCAGTCCCTGTTCAAGAGCAAGCTCCGCAAGCTGCCCCTGCTGCGATACATTCAACCTGTCGCTGTTTGCCCCTATTCTGAAAGCGGCAAATTTTTCCTCGGGCGAATTGTAATATATTACATTTACAAGGAATTGATACAGGTTCCCTGGAATTATCTCTAACGCGCCTTCCGCTTCTGAAGCGATTACCTCCGGGTATCCGGCGTAAAGAACCGAAAAAAGAGCGGGATAAGAAGAACTGTCCCCCAAATCCATAATTGCGGAAATACACGCCGACACCAGCGTATAATTTACAGACTCTCCTGATTTGAATAACAGATTTTTTCCCATAAGATAACTGTTAAGATTATCTATAATGCTTTTGTTCCCCTTTCCTAAATCTCCCAGCCTGATAAGTATATCGACTCCCGTTTTTAAATTGGGGCTATCCAGAAAAAGTTTCCAGAGAGAGGAAGCGTCTTTGATATCGGATATATCAATCTCTTCAACATTTTCAACTTTTTCAATTTCTTCGTCCTGCGGGTCGCCGTAAATTAACGAAGCGGAAAACACAAACAGAAAAATTACAAATAATTTTTTATTCATTTTTATTCTCCCTGATCTGATCCTGCTGTTTGGAGGCGGCGATAGCTTCATTTTCCATTACGCGGAACGGCAGTTCATCTTCATCTTCTTCGGGCATCAAATTAAAAACTTCGCAGAAAATAAAATTTCTGGTTCCAATCGGAAGAGCGTCCGCTTCCATGTGTACGACTGAAATATTACCTTCCGAATTATAATCTACAGAACGCACGGTTCCGGGCACGCAGACAGGAATCTTATTAAGCAAAAATTGCACCTTAAAGCGCATTCCGACGGTAACCTGCCCCATTACCCTGAATGCGCATCCCGAATCGGAAATATCTTCCAGCATTACTCTTAATCCGGCCGATCTTTCCAGTAAATGCGGATTATCAATTTCATTAACAAGATACAGAAACGCGGCCTTTTGATATTTAACGCGCATGGATTTTCTTTTTTGCGTTCTGAAAAGCGAATCATTATGTACGATTTTTATTGAAGAAATACCTTTTGAAAAAACTTCGTCAACTACTTCCGAATCAAAGACATAACCCGCGTCATCTTCACGCCAGAAATAGACGGATATTTTAAGCCCGTACCATTCCATGGAAGACGTTAATTTTGAATTTGTCGGACGCGAAATGGAAAGATAATTGCCTGAATTTTTTACAACTTCGGATTTGTATACGCCGGTTCCGGGAACTAAAATCCTTAAAGACTGCCCTTCGGTAATTTGGCGGGAAGTGGTAATTCGGGCATTGTTGTCCGAGAACTGCATCTCTATTTCGTGATAATAATCAAAGAGTTTTGAAAGAAAATAATGTATCGCAGGATCATTAAAATCTCCGGACGAGTGTAAGGTGTTAACCATAGAACGTATTATTTTTTCAAATTGCGCCTGAGACTTGAATATACTTACAGGATCGCTGATTTTACAGGAGGATACAAGACGCCTTAACTGTTCCATGTCTTTGATGGAAAAACCGGCTTCTTTTCCTTTTGCATAGAATTGAATCCAGTTTCCCTTTTTTTCCCCGCCGGAATTCGCTACAAAAATGACGCCGACGAGAACAAAGGCAATTAATATCAGAAACGGAATCAATGTTTTACCTCATTTAAACATGATCTTTTTTCTTAATTCTATTATAATACAGAAATAAAATTATGGGTATATATATAGAGGCTCTTATCCTTTATATTCTCCTGTTTTTTCCCGGATCTGCCTTTATTTATGCAAACAAGGAAGCCGTGGTTACAGATTTTTCCGTAACAGCGGAACTTGTAAATATTTTTGCCTATTTAATACCTTCGTTGGCCTTAATCTGGTATCTGATATATAAGGCGCGGAAGATAGAATTATGGGCTGTAAAGCCGGGAAAGAAAGATATCATATCCTTTTTTATCACGTTACCGTGCCTTTTAATTACCGGTCTGGCCGTTACTTTTACGGGCGTTTATGTCGGCGGATATTCCTCTCAAATAACCATTAAATCTCCTTCAACTGCCATTGGATGGGTTATTCTTTTTATTACCTGCTTCGCGGCCGCTTATCTTGAGGAGAGTTATTTCCGCTATTATCTTTTAACTAAAAGGGAAGAATTAAATTTAAACGCTCGGTCGGCATTGACGCTTTCTGTAGTTATGTTTTCTGTTTGCCACATATACGAAGGTCCCTGGGGTTTTATGAACGCTTTAATTTCCGGCACGATTCTTGGCTTTATTTTTTTACGGTACACTTCACTTCACGGTATCGCCATTGCCCATGCGCTGTACAATATTTCAATTTATGTTATGAACGCGTTGGTTAATTAAAGCGTTAAAATTTTGACAGTTGACAGACTGTTGACTATATTCTACACTTGAATTATGAAAGAGATACACAAATCGGATGTCTTTATTAAATGGATCAACAAGCTTCGGGACGACCGTGCCGTAGCGCGTATTAATAAGCGTATTAGACGGCTTTCAAAAGGGAACCCTGGCGATGTGGAACCTGCCGGAGATGGCATTTCGGAAATGCGTGAGGACTACGGCCCCGGTTACCGTGTTTATTACAAGGAAACTAAAAAAGAAATAATTATCCTGTTGTGTGGCGGCGACAAACGTACCCAGCAAGCGGATATTGCGAATGCCAAGAAAATAGCCAAGTTATATGAGGAGGAGTAAGAGTATGGGAACCGTAACAAAGACAAAGAAGCCGACAAAAACGGCAAGGTCTGAAAAGCCAATAAAGTCGACAAAAGCAGAAAAAAAAGTTACTTTTTCAAAGTGGGATCCCGCTGAAATCATAACGACTAAGGGACGTGTTATTGCTTTTCTTGAAGAAGCCCTTGAAGAAAACGATCCCGATTTTCTTCTGGAAACTATAGGACACATAGCCCGTTCAAAAGGTATGGCGCAAATAGCCAAGGAATTGAATCTTGACCGGGTTGGCTTGTATAAATCGCTTGCCCCTGACGGAAACCCTTCTTTCAAGACAGTATACAGACTGTTTGATATTTTGGGTCTGCGAATGAAACTGGAGCAAAAAAGCGCATAGGCTTTACAGATTTTTCGGGGTTTACCATAGCGGTTATCCAGTAACTATAGAAAAAAGTATGGAAACATTCCTTAGTGATTTTTTCTATTATGGTTACCCTCTGCTTTTGGTGTTAATTATTGTCCGGTGTGTACTGCCACTCCGGTGTGTATTCCCACTTCCAATACCCTCCACCCATAAGTAGAACAAATATGCCAGTTAAAGCATTTTCTGCATATTTTGTAGAAAGTAAATTAACATACCTATAGGTATAGGTTCCCTCCGCGCACTTTTTCCTTGTATAGTACTCACCAAAATTAGAACCGATAAATGCCGAATTATCAAATTTAACACCTTTGCCAATATTTATTGTTACAGTATGAAATTTTGATCTATCACGTTTCGATAAGTTAAAAACGTTATTCCCAATGGCTTTAACCGGTATTCCACCTATATGTAGAAAAGGCCATTTCATCTTAAAACCCCCTAGTGATGTATAAAAATAATAGAAAAATGTCAAAAAACATAATACGTCAGAATTATTATTTACTATTTTTTATTAATCTGTCAAGAAAAAATTAATAATAATGTATAAAGAAACCGATTTTATGCGTTCACGTCCGCTTTATCAAGCTCGGGCGTATCAATTCCCAAAAGATAGCGCACTTCTTCCATCGACTGAGGCCCTTTTATATCGCCGGCAAAATTGACAATGGCGAAAATTCGCTCGGGTTTAGTTTTTCCATTAATTGATACAAAAGGCATTTCTTCGGTGATAAACTTATCGCCGACAAGTTTCCATGTATTTTCGGAGACAATAATATCCGCGCCAAAAGATTTAGTATAGGGTTCGATGTTTAACGCCATATTGACGGGATCGCCTAAAACCGTATATTCCATCCGCGTATCGCTGCCAATCTGTCCCGCCGAAACAACGCCGGAACTAATTCCGCACCCGATACGGATTGACGGATTGGAAATATCTCCCGCCTTGCGTTCCTTATTCATATAATAAAGAACCTTACGCATCATAAGAGCCGCTTTAATGCAGTTAAAAGCGTCCTTGCGCGGACTGCCTGCCGAAAACGCCGTGCCCCAATGAGACATTAAAACGCCCCCGATAAATTTATCTACGGTACCGTTGGTTTTTTTTACGCAGTCAGTCATTTGCGTAAAATATTCATTGAGCCACAAAACAATTTTATCGGAACCTTCCGCGCCGAAAAATCTGATAAAGTTTTCATATCTTGTCGTAAAATCACGAATGCCGGAAAATAAAATGGTGCCGTGTTTTGCCAAACCGCCGGGTTTTATTTCGCCGTTTATCGCTTTTACGGCAATTTCTTTATTTGAAAAACTGCCGAAAATATTCAAAGCCGAACACATTTTTCCGAAATTGTAGGTTAATGCGCCAATCTCGTCGCGGGCCTTGGAGTGTAATTTCTGCTCAAAGTTTCCGCCTTCAATTTTGCTTGCCGCGGCGGCCAATGATCTAAGCGGAATGGAAATTGTTTTAGAGAAAAACCAAATGAAAATAATTGATATGATTAATACGGCTATTGCAAGACAAATATTACTCATTGTTGCGGCGTTAATACTTCTAAATACTTTGTCGTATTCAACGCTTGTTATTACAACCGCGTTTACGTTATTCAATTTAGTATATGCCACAATTTGCCGGGGCTTTTTTTCTTTGACTGTGTCTTTTAAAACTTTATATTTCTTTAATATTTCCGCCGATTTACCAATAACTGATTTTACCGTAGGTTTTATCTTTTCCCAAACAGGTTCAAAGACTCCAAGACTCACATTATTGGATGAGGACTGTATAATTCCAAAATCGGTTTCCGTGATCTGCTGTTTGTTGCGTTCGGAACTTTCAAGAATTACGCGGATAAAGTCCATACTTTTTATATTTGTTTTTTCCTTAACTACGGCAAGATCGGCGCAAGAGAGAATGTCGCCGTCGGTGTTAAGCATATATGAGCTATTTGCACCGTAACCTAAGTTTTTATTTAAATCTTCACAAGAAAATAGAACCGCCGCCACTCCGCCGCCCTGCCATGGGTAAAACAATCCCAAAACGGCCTTTGAAAAATTAGGAGCCGCGTTCTGAAGAACAGTCTCCCCCCGGACGGCCCGTCCTAACGCCGCCTTATTGCCGTCAAAGAATGAGGAAACCGTCCCCTCGTCAATCTGGCGCGTGGTAAAAAACGGCTTGTTTATTAAAAGCTGCTCCTGTCTGCCGGGAATGACAAAGAAAATAGCCGCAATTTGCGGATTTTCAGTCATAAAGAAATCAATCAATTCCTTTATGGCTGAGGCCTGTGAGCCTAAAATGCTGATATTTTGAATTAGTACCCTGGAATTTGATTGTATATTTGTCAGCAGAGCTTCCGCTTCTATCGCCGACCGGCGGTTTATTTCAAAATTATTCTCTTCCGCGGTCATCTTTAAATCCGCGCGGCCCAGCCATGTAATAAGAGCGATAGTGAAGCCCAGAGAAATAACTAAAATAATCGAAATAATGACAATTAACTTTGCGCCAATGGAGAACCGTACCATATTTAAGGGGCGGCGTTTATATGTTGAGATCATATTATTATTATCGTGCTATTTTTGGGCATAAAATAGCGTATTTTTGCGGAAATTTATCACTATTGTCTTGACAAAACCATAAAGAAAATAATAAAATACATAAAACGATAACAAACTTGGAAGGAGTTGAAATTAGCAGGATTTCTTCATGGCAGTTAATAACCAAAAATTAATCTATTTAATTTCTTCCAGTATTTACAATGGCGATCTTTGCTCTGTTAGAGCATTTAATAAATTATTTTTTACCAATCAAAGGAGATAAAAATGGGTAAAAATCGTTTAGCGCTGCATTTAGCAGCAATTATGGCAATTGTGTTTTTTGCTTTTTTAGCAATAAGCAGTTCGGCATCTACGCCAAAATCGGTTGTTGCCGCAGCCGATGGTGAAGGAAAAGTTGTTAGCAGCAAAACAAATTCAACCGGACGTGTTCATAGTTTACCGGGTCCGGATCAAAGGCCGTTTGAAACATTAGGCTTGGTTTTTGCAAAAACGGAAACAAGGTATGACCAGAATGGGAATGAAATATCCAGCCAGGAAGGTATTGTTAATCTGCTTTTAAGAGAAGCCCAAAAACTTGGCGGTAATGACATTTTGAATCTTAGAACAGACGAGAATGTTGTTGTTACTCAAACAAAGATTAAAGAAGGCGGCAATGAGAAAACAATTACTACAAGAACAGTCACCATTACGGGAAGCGCTTTGGCAATTAAATACCGTAACTAATAATTAAAAATCAGGAAGTTCTTTAGGCGGCAAATTCATTTCATGGGAATTTGCCGCTGAAGGAAGAGAGGAAGAATGCGGGATAATTGCAATAATAAGGATATTTTAAAAGAAACAGGAGAGTATCCGGCATGACATTCAAAAAAATCGCTTTTGTATTTTGCGTATTATGTCTGCTCTTATGTTCATGCAATATAGAAAATTACAATCTTGTATATATTTTTAACAATAGATCGTCATATACAGTTAAAATAACTTTATCAGAACCGTATAAAACCAATACGGAAGAAAATAAAAAAACATCTCCGTTCATAGTTGAAAGTATGGGTGTAGTAAAGGTCATTATTCAAAACAACGGGATTGTAAATTTTCGATGGACAACCAGTTCCGCCGAAGACAATTCAAAAATATATTGCGTAACAGAAGGTCAGAAAGCGACTTTTAAAGACCGTTAAGGAGAGAATATGAAGAGGCAGATATTAATGGTAAAAATATTGTTATTTGTCGTTATTGCATCCGCTCTTGTTACTTGCAGCCATTATGAGGGCGAGCTTCATGAGATACCTTTATTTGATGAAGAATTCTGGGGTGAGTGGATACGTATGGATACGGGAGATACATGGTATTTTGCAAGTAATTACCGGATAGCCGCAGGCACTTACTATACCACCGCTGTTAATATGGAAAAGCAGTCCGATAACGTTATCAAAATTACCGAAGGGACAGGGCCAAAATATTTCCTTTACGCTTCAAGGATTCGTAACAGCACGTTTGGAGCCTCGGCGGTTAATGAAGACGGTTCAAGATCGCTGTTTGCCCGAGTGTTGAATGTGCCAAAGGGAACAACTGCGTTGGTAGAAGCTGTAAAAAACGGAATGGACAAGCAGACGGTTGAAATCGGCGATGAAGGAGAATTAGAAGCGGAAAATATCATAGCCGGCGATGATTATATTGTTACCATTGATAATTATGAATTTGTCGTTACTCCCAATACCGACGGTGATAATGTCGGAACCCTTACATTGACAGACGGGGTGAATATGAAAACATCAATTGTACCGCAGTCGCCTTACACCGATATGATGCGTTTATACAGCGGTGAAAGTTACAACTTGACCATTAAATTCACCAATGTCGGCAATACTCCTTCCACAGCTATGTCATACTGGCTTAGATCGCCTCCCGGACTTAAGATCATCGGCAATACTAATTCACCATCGCTGTTGACATCGGGCAATTTAAAAACATTTATGCCGGGAGATACACAGAATGTCAATATTACCATCTTGTGCGAGTCAATATCCGAAGAGTTTGAATTCAAAGATATTATCATTGAAACTCAGGACGTTAATGGGAAAAAATGGACGGATTCTGTTTCTCTAAAAATAAACAGGGAATGGGTTACTTTTAATGTGAGATCGGACAGGGCAATAAACGGCGTTGTAATTGTTCCCAATGGCAAAGCGTATTATTTTCAGACTGCCGCCGGCACAGGCGGTTTATTTTTGGCAAAGATAGTTGTTCCCAAGAAATATCGGAAAGATTATCTTGTTGTATTCTCGGGAGCTTCAGCGGCTACCGAGACAATGTATTCATTTGCGGTAGACAGAGTTCCTGCCGCCAATTTTAGCGATTATCTTATTATCAATTTGAATCAATATAGGCCAAACGGCACCGAAGGGCAGGCGGCGGCGATAAGCTATGATCAGGAAGTCATGGCTTATTTATTAAAGGATGAAGCTAATTACTACAAGGTAAGATTTACAGATTAACCATGAAAAAACCCATCCTGTTAATTTTACTGCTGCTCCCCTGTTTTGCGTATGCGCAGAATAAGCCGTTAGACCTTGAAAACGCCGGTTTTTTTCTGGACACAAAAACAATGGAAGACGGTTCCATTGTCAATATTGGTTTTGGCCTGAATTACAGCGATGTCTGGGGCGGAGAAATACGCGGGCTGATTGAAAAAACGTCAACAAACGAAGAAATGAATGATCCCGGCGTTTCCGATTCTATGATTGCAAATAATGAAAATGTTTATGAGTTGTTTTTTCTCCCGATACAATACAGATATGCGATAAATGAAAATTTCAAATGGCAGGCCGGGGCAGGTTTGCATTATGAATATCAAATATCAAGACAAAAAGGTTATATTGATATGCCCGGACTGGAAAATTCAGGTTTTGCGCGGCTTAATTCCTATACGGACGATTTTTCAATGCATATTTTCGGCCCTCTAATAGACGCCGGAATTAAATTTGACTCTGAAAAGTTCAGTTTTGGCTTTTCAGGCGGTATTGTTCCGATATATTTTCTGTCCGCCGCGGAAAACCAAAGAATGTTTCCCTTGTTTGATACAGTTAGCCACTCGCAAGTAACATGGGGCAGCCCTTACTTTTATCTGGGACTGGACAGCGTCTTGTTTAAATATGTCAGTCTGTCAGCAAAGTACAATTATGCGCGGTTAAAATACGAGGTTATTGATCTTGATTTTGAGCAACAAACGAATAAATTTTTCCCGATATTTCGTGAAAGAAACGTTGTCAGCCAGTCATTAATGTTTGAAGTTTCAGCTTTAATACCGATTGGGCGCATGTGTTTTCAGATTGGTTATGGGTATATGCTAAGTTTTTACACTCTTGATAACGGTAATCCCGTATCGGGAAATAAACACTACCTTATTTTATCGGGAAGAAAATAATTTTATTCGAAAAGACTCCACACTAAGATCACGAAGGGACAAAGAACACAAAGGATAAGAGGGAATTTTTGTCCGAAGGCTGTGAGCTTTACGATAAGATAACGGACAATAACCTCCGATCCCTCTTTGTGATCTTTGTGAGAATCCTGGTCGATTAAATTAATATGTTTTTAGCTGTCTGTATGCCATTGCGGCAAGGCCGAAATTGGCGCTTCTGGTAAAATCTTTGGCATATTCATCGTAGAGCATGTCTTCGTACATTTTGCCGGCAAAGCTGCTGTCTACAAGACCGGATTTTTGCACTGTATTTCTCATACTGGTTAAAAGATTTTTAATTATGAATGTCTCAAGTTCAAGGCATAACTGGTAGAGCTTGTCATTTTTATCGATAGGCTCTTCACCGGGGCGTTTTTCAACAACGGTACTGTTGGCTGAAGCTGAGACTCTTTTCAAAGTTTCTGCAAAATTCTGCGGGCTGTAAATGGCCGGACCTGACGATAACTGCATGTTATCCGCATAAAGCGACGCTGGGTTATTAAAATCAAATCCGGCTATTTCCATTATTTATCTACCTTTTTAATGTAGTCGCCGTTCCAAGCATACTGTCGCTTGTTTGAATTGTTTTAGAGTTAAATTCATAGGCGCGCTGGGCGATAATCAGATTGACCATTTCCTGCGCTACATTGACATTTGACATCTCCAGAAACTTATGCATAATTTTGCCCATGCCCTCATAGCCGGGTATGCCGGGAATAGCGTCGCCTGAAGCCTGGCTGACTCTGAACAGGTTTTCGCCAATTGCCGTAAGGCCCACAGGGTTTGGGAAGCGGTACAATTCGATTCTGCCTACGTCAATCTCAACTTCCTCGCCGTCACGCGGAACTTTTACGCTTACCCTGCCGTCTTGTGTGACATTGATACTATTCGGCAGAAAAAGTTCCGGCATGATTATATCCGGAATAAGCCAATAACCGTTGCTTGTAACCATACGCCCGTTTTGGTCAACTTTAAAGTTTCCGTTACGGCTATACGCCATAGTGCCGTCATAAGTTTGTATTTTGAAAAAACCCTCGCCCATAATCGCCATGTCTGTGCCGACGCCGGTACTTTGCGGCGCTCCCTGCTCAAAAACCCTTTGAGTATCCGCCAGTCTGACGCCGTGGCCCATTTGAATGCCTACCGGAACTACGGTATCTTCCGTAGCCGGAGTCCCCGCCGTTCTTACTGTTTGATAAATCAGGTCTTCAAAATCGGCGCGTTGCCTTTTAAAACCGTGGGTATTCACGTTGGCAAGATTATTTGAAATTGCGTCAATATTGGCCTGCTGTCCGATCATGCCGGACGCTCCTGTCCATAAACTTCTAACCATTTTTATCCTCTCTTATAGTTTTTTAACCAAATTTCGCCACTTGATTTATCAGCGTACCCAGCGCGGAATCTTCAGACTGGATTACCTTTTGATTCGCCTCATAAGAACGGTTTACTTCGATCATTTGAACCATTTCAATTACCGGATCAACATTTGCAGATTCTATGAAACCCTGTATTACCGTAGGTCGCTCCTGCACGCTCATAATCCTGGGAGGACCTGAATATCTGCCGTTTCTATTGCCTTCGCGGTAAAGACTGGTTCCCTGTTTTTCAAGAAAGCGCTCCAGTTCAAAGTCGACTATTTTCAGGGTGTCCAATAAAACCAGATCTTCCCATTGATTGGCTTCCCTTCCTACCATAACATCCGGTTCATCGGGATAAGCTGCGTTGATCCATACCCTGCCTTCGTTATCTATTTTAAAATTATTGGCTTTAACCCTGATTGGACCGTTTTCTCCCAAAACAGGGTAACCGTCCTTGGTTTCCAGGTATCCTTCCTTACCAAGGACAAAAGAGCCGTTTCTTGTATATCTTTCGCCATAGGGCGTCGCTACAGCAAAAAAACCTCTGCCCTCAAGCATTAAATCAAAGTCGCTTTGGGTCTCTTTTGGCGCTCCCTGGGTAAAAATCGTATATAATTCATTTAATTCGACGCCTGTGCCAAGTTTCCCGACAATCGGCGCCGCATCCGCAGAGCCAAATGGGTGCATATAAACGCCGTCGTCACCCTGCCGTCTGAGCAGCAATTCCGGAAACGCCTTAAAAGAAGTGACATCCTTCTTATAACCTGTTGTATCTACATTTGCCAGATTATTAGCTACCGCGTCAAGCCGCCACTGCTGCGCCCTCATCCCGCTTGCGCCCGTAAACCATCCTCTAATCACAAAGACCTCCGTCCATGCTAAATTATCGGCATTTAGAGAGACGGGTTTAGAGGGTTAAATATTTTCAAAAAGACCTCTCGCAGAGGCGCAAAGGACGCAGAGTTGTTGTTCGAAATATTATTGTTATACCTTCATGATCCTTGTTTTAAAGATAATATATCTTGTATAACAAAAATTTATCGGACAGGAGCTTCGCGTCCTCTGTGCCTTTGCGCCTCTGCGAAATGAAATTTGAGAACAATTTTTAAAATTTTTAGTTGTTATAGGCCACTAACTTATCGCTTTAAATTCATTAAGTACCAGGTCTAATTCCATTTTAAGGATATTCAACTGTTCCGCTGTGACCAGTTTTTTGCCGTTTTTGAGGTTCTGCTCTACGTTGGTGGCGGCTGTCTGAAGGATGATTTTGCCTACATTGCCGGCGTCGCTTTTTAATGAATGGGCATGCCTGTGCGCGAGTACAATATCGCCGGCATCCAGAGCGTCAACAATTTCCTGGTATTTGTTCTGATTACCCTTAACAAACAGAGCTTGCAGTTTCTTTTGAAATTCAAGACTCGCTTCCAGTTTAGTGTTCTTATAATCGGATCCCGGTATTTTTGGCGTAAAGTATTTCATAAGACAACGCCACAATTCCTGCGAGGTAAAAGGCTTCCCGACACATTCAATCATGCCGCTTTTTCTGTAAATTTCCCTGTCATTGAACATAATATTGGCTGTCATTGCCACTATGGGAACGCCCGTGTGCAGTTCCTTGATTTTTTCCGACGCTTCAAGCCCGTCCATAACAGGCATGTGCATATCCATAAAAATCAAATCAAATTGCTTTTCATTGTTGTCTTGCCTTTTTTTTACCAAGTCATAACCTTTTTGGCCGTTATTTGCAATAACGGTGGTAAGGCCTACTCTTGCCAAATGTTCATAGACAACCTGTTGATTCATTGGATTGTCTTCGCATAATAAAACTTCGCCTTCAAACGCAGGTTTATCAAGTTCATGAATTACCATTTGATTATCAAATAAATGTTCATGTTCGGCGTCTACGGTATCAAAAGTCAGTTCAAAGCTGAATCTGCTGCCAATGCCCGGAGTGCTATCAACCGTAAGTTTCCCGCCCATCATTTGCACAATGTCTTTTGTAATAGATAACCCAAGGCCGGTACCGCCGTATAAACGGGTTGTCGCGGTTTCGGCCTGCGCATACGGCTCAAATATTTTACTTATTTGTTCAGGGGACATCCCAATGCCTGAATCTTTTACCTCAAAGAACATTGTTATGGTCTTTTCGTCCATAGCTCTTAATACGGCGTTAAGTTTTACCATACCCGTATTTGTAAATTTGACGGCATTGGACAGAAGATTTACAAGCACCTGACGGAGTCTTGTAGGATCGCCTAATGGTTTCTTTCCCATGCTTGGTTCGACATAAAAATGCAACATAATGCCTTTTTCTATAGCCTTGGGCATAATTAACGTCCTGCAGCTTGAAAACAGTTCGTGCATGTCAAAAGGAATTTTTTCCAGTTCCATCTTGCCGGATTCTACTTTGGAAATGTCAAGTATATCGTTAATAATATGTATAAGCCACTCGATGTTAATTTTTATTTTATTTAAATAATCCCGCACTCTAGGCGATATTTCATTATCAAGCGCAAACTCCGAAAAACCCAGGATACTGTTCATTGGCGTGCGTATCTCGTGGCTCATAGTCGCCAGGAATTTTGATTTTGAAGACGACATCGCTTCCGCCGCTTCTCGCAGGTGGTCAATTTCTTCGTATGGACGCCTTAGTATAACGGAGGCTGCAATGGCGGCGGGTATACTGAGAATCAATGTAATCAGCCCCAAAAGCAATAAACTGCCGGGAACTTCCTTTAAGACGCTTTCATTTAATGGGGCGACAACGCCCACAAACCAGCCTTCACTCGGGCTTGATATAGGACGGATGGCGTACATTCTGTGCATTCCATCCAGGACGAACCTGCCCGTGCCGCGCTCTCCGTTAATCCCGCGCTTTATCACTACAGATACGCTTTCGTAACGCCGCTTGTCGGTTTTTACCAATTTTAAGAAATTTATTCTCTCTTGTACCCAGTCTTCTCTGTAATTGGAAACAGTATCGCCTTCAGAGTCATGTATAAATAAATGACCGGAGTCCCAGAAAATAAACTTGGACATTAAATTACTAAAGAAAAAACCCGGCAGTACCGCCGCCAAAACAAGATTGTCATTTATCTGAGCGGAAACATACATAACAAGAGTGTTGTCAGGAGTATACATGGTTGTCGAAATTACAGAGCCGCCGTTTATAGCGGTTTGCATAAAAGGTTCGCGTATTAATTCAGGAGAAACTGACGTCTCCCCGCAAGAAGCCAATAAAGCCGCTTTATTAAAAACGGCAAGACCGGAAAATACAGGATATTTCGCGCATATCAGCTCAAGTTTGTCCTTATCCGGTAAAAATGCATTTGTACTGTCAGTAATATAGTCTTGAATATCATTGGCGGCATCTTTTGCGTTTAATTTTAACATGTTAATTTCATTTGTTACATATTGATCCGCAATATCAACCGTAACCAGCATATCAGCTTCCATAGCCCTGCTTATACTGCGCATCATAAACAAGGATCCTACTGCAAGACTTGATATATTAATTACTATTGCTGTAACAATGACAATTATTAATATCTTTAGACGAATTATCTTTTGATTCATTTGAATTTTATGCATATATTAATATTCTACCATATAATATTAATTTTTGTTACTACATTTAAAAAAATTTTATTTTAAAAATAAAAAAAACCTGGCCGGTAAGCCGCACTCTCCTGAAGCCGCCTCCTTTGACCAGGTTTTTTATTAAAAAAATCTTTTTAAATTCCAAAAAACCTTAAATTAAAGAACTACTTTTACTTTGGGTTTCTTGGCTGCGGGCTTCTTTGCCGCAGGTTTCTTTGCCGCGGTTTTTTTCGCCGCAGGTTTCTTTGCCGCTGCTTTCTTCGCGGGCTTCTTGGCTGCGGGCTTCTTTGCCGCAGGTTTCTTGGCTGCGGGTTTCTTCGCAGCGGGTTTCTTCGCAGATGTTACTGCCATCTTCTTGTCCTCCCCGATAGGTTTTTTACTGCCTTTCACCGAGGCAGCGGTAGGTTTAGTCTTCCCGGACACCCCTCCCAATATATTATTTCCGGAATTGTTGATAACAGCTTGCGCGCCGGCAAGACGTGCTAACGGTACCCGGAACGGTGAACATGATACATAGCTCAATCCCGCCCTATAACAGAAGTCAATAGTTGTGGGATCTCCGCCGTGTTCTCCGCAGATCCCAACCTTGAGATCCGGTTTTACAGATCGACCTTCTTTAATCGCGAATTGAATCAAACTGCCGACTCCGTCCTGATCAATGGTCTTAAACGGATCAACGTCAAGAACATTTTTTTCCAGATAGGTAGGCAGGAACGACGCAATATCATCGCGGCTGAAAGCGAAGGTCATCTGTGTAAGATCGTTTGTTCCAAAACTGAAAAAGTCCGCGTACTCGGCGATATGCGCAGAGCGAATCGCGGCGCGCGGAACTTCAATCATTGTGCCAATGGTATAGGGAATCTTTACGCCCGCCGCGGTAAACACTTTTTCGAGTATTTTTTCGGCATTGGGGCGTAATAATTTAAGTTCTCTCGCGGTTACGACAATTGGAATCATAATTTCCGGATGTACCGGAATTTTTTGTTTTGCGCAATCTGCGGCTGCATGTGCGATAGCTTCCACCTGCATATCGTAGATTTCGGGGTACGTTACGGCCAAACGGCAGCCGCGATGCCCCAACATTGGGTTACTTTCTCTAAGAACTTCAATTTTGGAAGTTAATTTATCAACGCTGACGTTCAAATGCCCGGCTAATTCTTCAATTTCTTCTTTTGTATGGGGAACAAATTCATGAAGCGGCGGGTCTAAAAGCCTGATTGTTACAGGGCGGCCTTCCATTGCCTTGAAAATGCCGAAGAAATCCTTTTGCTGAAGGGGAAGAATCTTCTTTAACTCTACTTTTCTTTCCTCTTCTGTTTCCGCAACAATCATTGCGCGGAAATGAATAAGTTTTTCTTTATCAAAGAACATGTGTTCTGTGCGGCAAAGACCGATACCCTGAGCGCCGAAATCAAACGCTCTTTTTGCGTCTTCCGGCTGATCGGCGTTTGTCCTGACGGCAAAACCTTTAACTTTACCGCGAACCGTTCCCGCGCGTATGTCATCGCACCATTTAAGGAACGTATTTACATCTTTGGAAATTGACGGCGCTACCAGCGGCAATTTTCCTTCGTATACTTCGCCGCAAGTACCGTCTATGGTTATCCAATCGCCTTCATTAAATATTTTTCCGCCGATTTCGACCGTAGCGCCCTGTACTAAAACGCTTTTTGCGCCGGCAACGCACGGAGTTCCCATGCCGCGGGCGACAACAGCCGCGTGGCTTGTCATTCCGCCTGTCGATGTAAGAATACCCTGCGAAACAACCATTCCGCCGATATCTTCGGGGCTTGTATCTTTACGGACAAGAAGTACTTTCTCGCCTCTATGGTGCCATGCTTCAGCGTCTTTTGCGTTAAAAACGATTCTGCCCGCTCCCGCGCCCGGAGAAGCATTTAACCCTTTTGTCAGAGCTTTTGCCTGTTTTTGCGCCTTAGAATCGATCATCGGGTGCAAAAGTTGATCAAGAAGGGCGGGTGTAACGCGCATAATAGCGGTTTTTTTGTCGATTAAACCTTCATTTACCATATCGACTGCGCATTTTACCGCCGCGGTTCCGGCGCGTTTACCGTTACGTGTTTGCAGAATGTAAAGAACGCCCTGTTGAACGGTAAATTCCATGTCCTGCATATCTTTAAAATGCTTTTCAAGACGGTTTTTTATTACTACAAGCTGTTTATATATAGTAGGATTCTTTTTTGCCAGTGTAGCGATTCTTTCCGGCGTTCTGATACCGGCGACTACGTCTTCTCCCTGCGCATTCATTAAATATTCGCCGTAAAATTCATTAATACCGGTGCTGGGATCGCGGCTAAAGCATACTCCGGTTCCCGAATCATCGCCGAAATTGCCGAAAACCATTGACTGAACATTTACCGCAGTTCCTTTAAGGTTGACAATATGTTCCAATTTGCGGTAGGTAACGGCGCGGTTGCTCATCCATGAGCCGAAAACCGCGTTTATTGCGCCCCAAAGCTGATCAAGCGGAGCCTGCGGGAAATCTTTACCGGAATTCTTTTTAACTATTTTTTTGTATTCTTCAACGAGTTTTTCAAGATCGGAAGCCGTAAGTTCGGTATCAAGCTCTACTTTCTTTTCTTTTTTAGTTGAATGAAGGGCTTCTTCAAACAAGGCATGTTCAACGCCCATTACTACATCGCCGTACATTTGAATAAAACGGCGGTAAGCGTCCCACGCAAAACGCGGATTGCCTGTTTTTGCGGCAAGTCCTTTAACCGATTTGTCGCTTATCCCGAGATTAAGGATTGTATCCATCATACCGGGCATGGACATTGCCGCTCCCGAACGAACTGAAACCAAAAGCGGATCATTGGGATCGCCAAGTTTTTTATTCATCATGGTTTCAAGTTTTTTTAGACCCGCTTCTACTTCTTCTTTTACTCCGGCCGGATATTTATTTTTATTTTCATAATAAGCGGCGCACACATCTATAGAAATAGTAAAGCCGGGCGGAACAGGAATTCCAAGATTGGTCATCTCGGCAAGGTTAGCGCCCTTGCCTCCTAAAATTGATTTCATCT
>Ga0268262_10001275_pt1 | contig 31623 bp, 33 predicted proteins | sample TergutNc150P3_FD_190354 | JGI IMG/M metagenome (GOLD analysis project Ga0268262, IMG submission 190354) | Nasutitermes corniger P3 segment gut microbial community from laboratory colony in Florida, USA - Nc150 P3 (SPAdes) (version 2) | ecosystem: Host-associated > Arthropoda: Insects >... | reverse complement strand
AAAATCGCTTTCGGTGTTGTCAATAGTGGGGAACCTTGCAGGGGTGGAAAAAAGCGTTGCAGATAGTCCGGTTTTGAAAGATTTTGTCTTTTCAGAGCTGTCATTATGTTGTGAGCGTGGAAAAATGGTGTCTGTCCTGTGAAGGCAGTCAAAAAAATGTATCTTGTGAATATGCTTGATACGCAAAAATGCTCAAAAATGCCTTTCCAAAACGTCAGGCACAGAAAAAAGATTAAAAAAAACAAAAAAAAAACATTAAATACCTTGCCAACCTTAAAAAAATAATCTATATTTATTGTGTAGCTTGTTCTAGTAAAACTTTGGGGCAAGCCTTCATTGCCGTACTCCAGTCATAGAGCCTTCCGTATTTTTGGCAGTTGCTTTCCTTATTGTCATAGCATTCTGAACCATTTGCATTGTAATTCAAATTCTCCGCCATCCAAGTCTGTGTGCCTATCTTTACCACCTTATACTTTTTGCCATCGCGCGAATCGGTAAGAGAACCTCCGCTCACGCCGCCACTGCTCTTAACAGTATGCTCCACCTTCTCGTTGGGTTTTAACTTCACATCCACCTTTTCACGATTTTTGCCAAGCTCTATCTCAGCACACACAGGCACGGAACCGCTGAATGGCGTTTCACCTACCTGCTTGCCGTTCACAAAAACAAGCTCGCTCACGGGTTCGCCATTCCTCTCTGCGTTCAAAACTAAACCGCCCTTCTTCAATTTTACATAAGCAGCAATGTCAAAAACCTCTCGCTTGTCCTTGTTTATCCCAGCATCAAAACTCAAAGCCTCGTAGCACCTATGGCTAAGTTCCACCTTGTATTTACCAGGGGAAAGCCTATTTTCCCAAGAGGAAGTTGCTTTGCCGTTTATGGATAAGCTCCATTGCTCGTTTCTGCCTATGCCTTCAGAATATGCAGGCTTTATTTCCAAAACCCCGAAATTCGCTTTTAGTCTGATGTTTATGCTCTGGTTGTTCTGTTTTATGAATACCGTGGTGTCTGCCCTTTCGTATTGCTCCAATGCCGCAACTATGCGAACATTGCCCTCGCCAAGCACTAATTTGCAAGGTGTTTTGGCGCAGCGGGAATCTGGCACTCCGTTGAAGCTCACAACTGCTCCTTCTGGTTCGGTGGCTATGCTTGCCAAGTAGCTCTTGCCGCCTTCAAACTCGTAATCTCCACCTGTGGATTGCACACCGCTTATGCCACCGGCAACAGAAACGGAGGGAGCCGCTTTTGAACCGCCAGATGTGCCGGGCATTTTTCTGAACAAAGCTGGTGCTTTCTCGTTTATTATAGCTAGCAAGCCAGATAAATTCTTTGATTCCCCAGTGAATGAATTTATCAGATTCCCTTTCTTGACACTGTAAAGCTCTGTCTTAATTGTCAAATTCTTGTTGAATCTCCCTATCCTTGCCTGCGCCACATAATCCGCACTCACCATTCTACCCAACTCCGCAAGGCAACTAGCCTCATTGCATACTTTTGCAGCCCGCTCTTGTGAACCCAAAAAAGCAATTATGCTCTCTGTTGTCATAACGCCATAGTGCGATTCGGGCAAAACATTAACAGCCGTCTCGCGTAACCTGTCGGTTAAATAAGACAAATCGTTAAAGCTTAAGGAATCGTTGTTGTCCAGAGTTTGGATTATAGCCACTCTTTCTTGCTGCTGCCCGTAAGCGGAGAGTGCGAGAAACAGCAATGTGAAAAATATTTTTGCCATATTCACAACCCCCTACCAACGGAGCCGGGAAAATCTGCGTTTAGAGGCTCGGTTAAACAGGTTTTTGGATTAGGGAACATAGCTAGGGATAAATATAGAAAATTTTGCCAACAACTGTATGCAAAATGCTTTACCAAATGTCTGTTATACTTGAGAAAATTGTCCGACTGAGAAAAAATTTGTATATTTGAAAGGTTCATCTCATAAAGCTATGAACGTGGTACCGTGCTTTTTTCAGAGGGTGGCTCGGTGACCTTGCATGGTAAGCCCTCTAGGTGGATATTGCTATGGTAAAAACGTTGGATCAGCTAATGAATGCGGATGTTCACTGCATTGAAGACCTTGACAACGCTATGAAATTGGAAAACGATGATTATCCCGTTGATGCTGTAGATTTTGAAACACCTCCTGAATTAGAGGAATACAAAACCAAATGGCAAGATTACAAGAAATTTTGCTTATAAGACTTTATGAAAAAATCCACATTCCAAAAGATATGGGAGAGGTTGTTGTTACCCCGAGTTGGGAAATTGCTTTCGGATTACAGTTATCTGGCTGATTTTGTGTTTTTGAATAACTCCGAGTCCGTTGAGAAGGAATACGTTGATTTGAAAGCCTATATAAGAGACAATATGCGAGACAATGGCGAAGCGCAGATGGATAGGCATAAAGTAGCCGCGGCATTCACAATGGCAATTGCCAAAATACCTCAATTCAGCATAGAGCATAAAAAGTACGATGGGGGAAATTTGAATCCTGAGAATCGTTTTGAGTATTTGCTGAAGATGAACTGCAATAAAGCAGGGTGTTATATTGTTGATTATGTTCTTGCATGGAAAGTCGGGTTGGATATGCTTAGATGTTTTGTTGTTAAAGAGGAAGCAGAGAAAGGCAATAGCCAATATGTTTCCTTTTTAATGGGAAATGGCTTTTCTTTCCCGGAGACATCAGAAAAATTTGCAGGGTCAGATTACGAAGTCAATGCCATAAGAGCCTTGTATTTGACCATACCGCAACATTATGTGCAATTCGCTGAACGGCGGGCGATATTTTTCTTGGCGAATATGTTTTCCCTGATAGAGCATTTTACCAAAGCAAAGTATAGATTGGGGCAAGCCGCACCACTTCCTTAGCAAAGGAACTCATGCTACAAGGCACAAAACTCACCAAGCCCATTTTTTTCTATATTACCCCAAACACTTATATAGAGGATTTTGCTATGAAACCGGATTTGAGTTCGCTAGACTTTAAAGCAGGCACCGATAAAAGCTTTGAAGATTGGAAAAAAGAAGTCATAGATTCAGGCAAGCTGCCAAATTTTGACGCATTGCAAACAATGACGTCCGAGCAAATACCAGTACTACCGGTTTACAGCAAAGAAACCCTTAGCGGAATGGAACACCTAAACTACGCCGCAGGCAAGGCACCATTCCTTCGGGGGCCATATTCCACGATGTATGTTATGAAACCCTGGACAATTCGCCAATATGCGGGTTTTTCAACAGCTGCCGAATCCAACGCATTTTACCGCCGTAACCTCGCCAGCGGGCAAAAAGGCCTCTCCGTTGCCTTTGACCTTGCCACCCATAGAGGCTACGATGCCGATAACCCAAGAGTGGTTGGCGATGTGGGCAAGGCAGGCGTTAGTATATGCTCAATAGAAGATATGAAGGTTTTGTTTGACCAAATCCCACTTGGCGAAATGTCCGTTTCAATGACCATGAACGGCGCAGTGCTTCCGGTGCTGGCTTTCTACATAGTAGCTGCCGAGGAACAGGGCGTGGCTCAAGCCAAACTTACAGGCACCATTCAAAACGACATTCTAAAAGAATTTATGGTGCGCAACACCTACATTTACCCACCTAAGCCCTCAATGAAAATAATAGGCGACATATTCAGCTTCACCACGCAGAATATGCCCAAGTTCAACAGCATTTCAATCTCTGGCTATCACATGCAAGAAGCTGGTGCAACCAACGACATAGAACTCGCATACACACTTGCAGACGGCTGGGAATATATCCGCACAGGCATAGAAGCAGGCATGCACGTTGACGATTTTGCGCCTCGCCTCTCTTTCTTCTGGGCTATTGGCATGAACCATTTTATGGAAATCGCCAAAATGCGCACAGGTCGCTTGCTGTGGTCAAAAATTGTGAAAACATTTAATCCCAAAAAAGAAAAATCCATGGCTCTCCGCACGCACAGCCAAACAAGCGGCTGGTCTCTAACCGAGCAAGACCCATTCAATAACGTTGCTCGCACCTGCATAGAAGCTATGGCTGCTGGCCTTGGCCACACGCAGAGCCTGCACACCAACGCCCTAGACGAAGCCATCGCCCTGCCAACGGATTTCTCGGCTCGCATAGCTCGCAACACCCAGCTCTACATTCAAGAAGAAACAGGAATCACAAAATCTGTTGACCCCTGGGCTGGTTCTTATTATGTTGAATATTTAACAAGGGAACTCGCAAACCGCACTTGGAGGCTAATCCAAGAGGTTGAAGCCGAAGGCGGCATGGCAAGCGCAATAGAAAAAGGCATTCCAAAAACCCGCATTGAAGAAGCAGCAGCTCGCAAACAAGCTCGCATAGATGGCGGAACAGATGCCATAATAGGCGTTAATAAATATCGCCTTGCACAAGAAGATGCTCTTGATATTTTGGAAGTGGATAACACAGCGGTTCGCAACAGCCAAGTTGCCAGATTGGAAGAACTCCGCAAAAAAAGAAATCAAGCCGATGTTGATAGCGCACTTACAGCCATAACAAATTGCTTTGAAGAATGGAAAAACGGAAAAAAGAGCCAAGCTAATTTGCTGGACTTAGCGGTAAAAGCAGCGAGAGTTCGCACAACACTTGGCGAAATTTCAAATGCAGTGGAAAAAGTTGTCGGTCGCTACAATGCGGTAATTCACAGGATAAATGGTGTGTATAGCGCAGAGATAGGTAACAACGCAGAGTTCAAAGAAGTTCAGTCCATGACCGATGCCTTTGAGAAAAAGAACGGCCGCCGCCCACGTATAATGGTTGCAAAAATGGGGCAAGACGGTCACGATAGAGGTGCAAAGGTTGTTTCCACAGGTTATGCCGATATGGGTTTCACTGTGGATATAGGTCCTCTTTTCCAAACTCCAGAAGAAGCCGCTCGTATGGCAATTGAAAACGATGACGATATTCTAGGCGTGAGCAGCCTTGCCGCTGGTCACAAAACTCTTATACCTGCTGTGATTGCAGAGTTGAAAAAACAAGGCCGCGAAGACATCATGGTTGTCGCTGGCGGAGTTATTCCCGCACAGGATTACGACTTCTTGTACAAGTCTGGCGTTGCTGGTGTGTTTGGTCCCGGAACTCCCATTGCCACTGCAGGTAAGAAAATGATGGAAGTGCTGCTGTCGGAGTAGGGGGGAATTTTCTATATTTCTCGCATGGCTGTAAAAACAAATAATAGAATACTGATAATGGACGATTCCCAGGCTCTGCTTAAGGTTATGAGCCAAACGCTCACTGAGCACGGCTATGAAGTAGAAACAGCCCTAAACGGCGTGCTAGGGTTGCAAAAAATGGAAACCTTCCGCCCCGGGCTTGCCATAATAGATATAATGATGCCAGAAATGGATGGTTATGTGGCAACCAGAAAAATCAGAACTGCCTACCCAGACGTGAATATTGTGATGTTCTCTGCCCAGCCAGCCGCAGTAGTTGAAAAACAGGCTTTTTCTGCCGGAGCAGATATATTTTTGCAAAAGCCAATCAGAGAGCCTGTATTGCTGGGCCTAGCAAAAAAATACACATCCACAGAAATTGCTCCAGACGAAGAAGAACACGAAACAGTTTTGCACTACGATTCAGACCAACCTTATACCATACACATTAGAACCTGTTATTTCTGCGGCTGCGACCACGTAAACTTTTTTGTGCCTCGCCCAGAAGCTTACGAAGAGCTATGGGATTATGGCTTATTCCCAAGATATGTTCCCAAAGAAGGCTTCCCAAAATGGGACTTTATGCGCACAATGGTTGCCGTTTGCCCAAGCTGCCTATTTGCCTCTTATGATATAAACGATTTTGCAGTGGATGCCAGACACACCAATTTCCCTTATAGCGGAGATGCCAAGCGAATTCTCTCAAGAGGAATAGCCTCCCGCAAAAAAATGATCGGCGCAGAAAACACAGAAACCATATTCTCTAATCCGAACAGAACTTTTCAAAGAGTTGTGGAATCTTTCCTCTTAGCCGAAAAGGGCGGAAACGGGCTTGTGATTGGCGATAAAGAGGGAGTTTATTGCGATATCGGTTATTATTCAACTATGTCTGCAGTGCTTGAACATTCTAGAACCCAAGACAAAATTGAATTTCAAAACAACCTGAGAAAATCTCTTGACTTATTCTTAAACCAGTTGAAAATTCACAACACATCGAGAATCACAAGAGCAAAAACATACTATTTCATAATAACCCTCAACATGGCAACCGGAGCTTCCATTCGCGCAAACGAAATGAAATTGGAATTGGAAAATTATTACCGCAAAATAGGCGGTGCAGATGATGCCACCCAAGAAGAGAGAATGTGGAACGAAAGGTTGCTGTATATCTGGAAAGAGGGTGTTAACGCAGATGTTGTAAGAGACGTTGCTTGGTAAGTTCAAAAACCCGGCATTCCCGGAATTTTTAAGCCTTTGGTTATGGCTCCCACGCTTTCTTGGTAAGCACTGTCTTTTTTTGCAATAGCCTCATTGAATGCCGCCATAATAAGGTCTTCCAAAGCCTCCACATCACTTGCATCCACTGCAACCGGAGCAATTTTCAGTTCGGTTACCTCGCCGTTTCCATTTATGGTGATTTTAACCGCGCCGCCGCCCGCTTCGGCATTAAAGCTCTGGCTCTGCAAATTCTCCTGAGTTTTCTTCATTTGAGTTTGCATTTTCTGCATTGAGCGAATCATTTGCTGCATATCCATTTTGATTCTCCTTTACGTTTTGTTTTTCGTTTATACCAATAGGTTTTATACCTGCAAGTTTCAATTCCATATATTTTACAAAATCTGCAAAATAAAAATTCTCCTTTAAGTCTTTTTCATATATTGAGCCTGACGGAGCTTGTGGCGGCGGTGCTGGAGTTGGTACCGGCACTGGAGCTGGTGCTGCTGGTGCCACTACCGGAGCTGGCAAAACCACCGATTTTTTTTTGGTTTTCCTTGTTCAAGGGAGCATTTGAAACACTTGAAATATTTTTCAACGCCTCATTTATATTCACCACTCTATCCAGCCAAGCAATTTTTGAAAATTCAGCCTCTGCAATCAAACGCGGATTCAAGCCGTGCTTTGCGGAGCATTTTTCGCTCAGTTCCATTATCATTTTTGAAATTCGCAAAATATCGCCTTGCTCAAATTCAGGAGCGAGCTTTTTCAAATCGTCTAAACTCTCCTGCGATATTTCAAGTTGTTCTGCGGAAACGCCGAGACGTGCATAGAGAAAATTTCGCAAAAATCTTATGAAGCCATCTAAAAATACCTGTATTTCTGCACCAGCAAGTGTTGCTTTTTCCAAAACGGCAAAACTGACTTTTGCATCATGGGCTTCAAATGCTTTGATGAGTTCAACATAGAGAGCATCTGGTGGTATTCCAAGTGCTTTTTGAGCGGATTCCGCTGTTATGGAACTTCCGCTGTATGCAAAAACTTCGTCAAAAATTGTTAAAGCATCTCGCATTGAGCCATCTGCTTTTTCAGATATTATGGAAAGTGCCTCTGGTGCAACCTTTATGCCCTCTTGCTCGCATATAAAAGCGAGTCGCTTTGAAATTTGCAACCCAGAAAGCCTTTTAAAATCAAAGCAAAGCACTCTGGATAAAATTGTAGCAGGGATTTTATTTGGGTCTGTGGTTGCGAATATAAAAACCAAATACGAAGGCGGCTCTTCCAATGTTTTTAGCATGGAATACCAAGCCGGTTTTGAAAGAGCGTGAACTTCGTCTATTATTAAAACCCTGTATTTGCTATTCATAGGCGGATACTGCGTACCTTCAAGAACTTCGCGCATATCGTCAACGCCGTTGTTGCTTGCCGCATCCATTTCCATAACGTCCATAGACAAGCCTGCTGTTATGGCTTTGCAGCTTTCGCACTGCCCGCAGGGTTTTTGCTCGCTTGCCGCTGTGCAATTAAGCATTGCCGCCAAAATTCGCGCAGAAGTTGTTTTGCCAACTCCCCTTGTTCCAGAAAACAAAAAAGCGTGATGAATATTGCCCGTTGTTATGGCGTTTTTGAGCGTTTGCGCAATATGCTCCTGCCCCACCATCTCGCTAAACGAGCGTGGCCGCCATTTTCTTGCCATTGCTATGTAGGGCATAATGGACGATACAAGATTTGAACTTGTGACCCCTACCATGTCAAGGTAATACTCTAACCAACTGAGCTAATCGTCCGATTTTGAATAAAATATAGAAAATTATTTTTTGCTATTTTTTATCAGTAGGTTATCAAGACTTGCCGGAGTATGTCAATTCAGTACAGGATTCAATCGTGCAGAATATGTTTGCAAGCATAATAATGCTCAGTTCGTTTCGCTCTTCCGCATAACATAATCCTTTTATGGTCTGAACCAAATAGGATTCCTTGGAATCGCTGTGTTCGCATTGCGGAAAGCATAATGCGCCTGTATTTAAAAATTTTTTAAGGCTAGGGTCAGATTTTGCATCGTTTAGCATAAAAGCCAAAAGAATCCTGCAAGAAGCCAAGAACGCAACTTTTGCATTTATGAACCTGTCTTTTTCATGGATTCCATTAACGACTTTAAGAAGCGGTCTTCTAGTGATGGCTACATACATACAAGCACAAATTTTGTGCCTATCCAAAAGTCCATTGACCTGCCGCATAAAGTCCTTTTTAATGCCGTCTTTAATGCTTTCGTATCTGGATTCTATATTGTGAGGGGCTTCGAAATTTTCATTCGTGCCATAAGTAGCATAAATCCGCTTGTCATTGGCAAGTTCCCAATCTAAAAGCGGCTTTACTCCATTGTTCCAAAATTCCAAGAATTTAGCATTTTTCATAAGCCTCTATTTCACCATTTTTCCAAGCCGGTATCTCTATATCGTTTATATTCTTGTCGTTGTTGTCCAATTTCATAGCGTTTCTAAATTCGTCATCTTCCAAGCCAATCGCGTGGCGAGTAAATTCGCCAATGCCTATAGTGTGGGTTTCTGCCATAATGCTACTCCTTTTTTGGTAATATAGTAAAAAAATGAGCCTGCCCAACCAGCTCTGCCTATATAATGCTGTTTTTACTATATTTCCCACTAAATTAATGAGCCTCTCCACCACTCAAGCCATTGAACTCTTTAACTTGCCCTTTCAAGAATTGGCAACTTTGGCGAATGATTTTAAAGAAGAACTACACGGCAAAAATGTTTTCTGGGTTTGCAATAGGCAAATAAATTATACAAATGTGTGCTGCTTGCATTGCAGTTTTTGCGCGTTTTCAAAAATAAAAAAGGATTCTCCACTTGCTTACAATATGAGTTTGGCAGAAATTTCGGCAAAGGCAAAAGAGGCCGTAAATTTGGGAGCACGAGAATTGCACATAGTGGGAGGGCTTCACCCCGATAATCCTTTTTCTTATTATACAGATATGCTTAAAATGCTTAGGAAAAATTTTCCAAGCGTGAATTTAAAATGCTTTACCGCTGTGGAAATTTGCCATTTTGCAAAGCAGGAAAATAGGAGCGTAGAAAGTATTTTGGCGGAGTTAAAAGAAGCTGGTTTAGACACAATGCCGGGCGGGGGTGCGGAAATTTTAGTGCCGGAAATAAGAGAGAAAATTTGCGGGCAAAAAGAAAGCGGCGATGAATGGCTTTATGTTCATAGGGCTGCGCACAAACTGGGAATACCAACAAATGCAACTATGCTCTTTGGGCATATAGAAAGCATAGAACATAGGGTTAAGCATTTATCCATGCTGCGCGATTTGCAAAACGAAACCGGCGGCTTTTTAGCTTTTTTGCCACTCGTGTTTTTACCGCAAAACAATGCTCTTGGCAGGCAAGTGAAAAACAGAACTAGCGAAGAAGATATTTTAAGAACCATAGCTGTTTCAAGACTTTTTTTAGACAATATCCCTCACATAAAAGCCTATTGGGTGCAGCTCGGCATAGAAACAGCCTTGAAAGCGCTGCACTGCGGAGCCTCAGATTTAGATGGCACTGTGATGGAAGAAAAAATTTCGCACTCGGCAGGAGCAAATAGCCCAAACGAGATAAATGCTGCACGTTTGCAGAAACTGATAAATCATCAGGGGCTTGTTCCTGTAGAGCGAGACGCTTTTTATAAAGTAGCCACTGATTAACTTTGAATTTCGTTGTGGCGTTCCCCCCGTTAGCTCTCCGAGCGGAAAAAACGGGGGGACGAATGGTGATTTTTGTTAAAAAAATCTCCATTCAAGGGGGGAATGCTGATTGAATAAATTTTCTACATTATCCTTATGAAAAACCATTTGCTCTTTGTAGTAGCGGCTATCTTTTTTTATGCCTGCGGTAGCAGTGACACTAAAAACAGAAAAGAGACTCTTTACATTCCAACAGATATGCCCGATATATGCCAAAATGTGGACTTTAATGTGGACAAAGGCATGCGCGAAACCTGCGGAGTAAAACCAGCGCGCTATCAGGCTTACCGTAATGTGCCAATGCAAAGGTATTTGATAAATCCAAAGCAGGCATCGCTTGTAAAAAGCGGAGATAAAATTGAAATCCGTTTCCCCAACACCCATCCAGTTTCAATAGATGCGGAGCAAGTTTCTGGTGTTTCGTTCAGTGATTCAAAGCGGCTTTCAAAAATTCAGAACACGATGGATTACAAAGAATTTTTAAATGAAAAAAAACAACGTTATAAATTATTCAAACTCACAATCCCATCTGATACAAAACCAGAAATAGAGAATACTCTGTGTTTCAGAGTTCCTGAGTTGAAAGGTAGTGATAGAACACGTTCCGCAGCTATGGCTGTGCAAATGGAACTTATCTCTTGCGAAACATTAGATGAACTAGTGAAAAGATATGTCGATTAATTATGACTTGGTTTATAACTTTTTTAGCTATTGCCCTCATTGTAGCTACGGCTGGGGCCAAACATCGTGCAAGCAAGCGTTATAATTTGCCACTTGAAAAACCTGCGCTTTCGCTTGCCATATTAAAAGAGAATTTGTTGGAAAATTCAAACGAATACGCTTTGCAAAAATTGAAAGATTTTGCCACAGAACAAAATTTAACCATTCCAACGGCGGAATACCCGCTTGGCAAGGCAAAAGATATTGCTCTAGACGATGATGTTTTTTTGCAGCAGGCAGCTTGGCTTGATTCCTTAACTCCATTGGAATTCAAAGAAGAACCTCAAACGGAAAAAACGCTTGCAGAGGGTATTTTGAGGCTTTATAGCGATGATGCCATTTTCAAAGCCTTGAAAGAATTTGCTCAAAAATTTCCAAGTGAAAAACAACAAAAGCTGGAACAAAGTTATCGCACACTTTGCGAGCTAAGAGATAATAGCAAAGCAGATTATGATTCCTTGGAAAAACTTAGGATAGAAAAAGAAAAATGGGAACGGCTGGCTAGAGAATGGTTTACCGCATAGCTATTATTTTGCTTGGCCTAATTGGCTATGGGCTTACACTTGCCCGCTCACTCAGTTTTTGGGATTGCGGTGAATATATTGCAGCCGCGAGTGTTCTTGGCATTCCGCACCCGCCCGGAAATCCGCTTTTTGTTATGCTCGGTAGGGTTTTTATTTTGCTCTTTGGTTGGTTAAATGGGCCTGCCTTTGCGGTGAATTTAATGAGTGCTATCAGTTCAATTTTATGCTGCTTGCTCATATTTGAAATAACAACAAAAATTTTGCCTCAAAAAAATCATCATCTACTCGCTTTTTTTGCTGCCTCAATTTCTCTTTTTGGCAATACTTTTTGGTTCAATGCAGTAGAAGCCGGTGCTTATGGCATTTCAATGTGCATAATAATGCTGCAAATATGGGCAGTTCTAAAATGGAAAGAGACCCGTAGCAATAAATATTTGCTTTTCATTATATACATAGCTTTTTTAGGTCTTGGAATTCACACTTTTTGCCTATTGCCTTTGCCTGCAATTTTTGTTTTTGTTTTGCTCAATAGAATAAAATTGCCAGTTAAGTTCTTTTTCGCTGCTGCGCTTTTAATTATTGTGGGATTTTCTTCCGAGCTTTACTTGCCGATTCGCTCTGCCACAGAACCGATTTTAAATGAGAATAATCCTGAGGAATTGAAAGATTTTTTGGATGTTTTGAGAAGAAAGCAATACGGCAATATGAATATGTTTGAACGGGCTTTTTATCGCAGAGGTGCGATTGCAAATCAATTTTTATTTTCGGAAAATATAGGATATTTGGGTTATCATTTAAATCAATGGCTGCCAGCTCCGTTGAGTGCGCAAAATCCAGGTGTTTGGGCAGAAAGTTCGCTTGGAAAATTTCAATTTTTTCACCGTATAATTTTTGAATTTTTGCTTATAGCTGTGTTTGCAGGTGTGTGGCTTTGCAGAAAAAACTCCGGTGTTCTTTTAGTTGTATTTATGTTTTTTCTGAGTTCTGTTGGCCTTGTATTGTATTTGAATTTGGCAGATGGCACAAGAATAGATAGCTACAATGCAAAACACTGGAATGCAAATATCAAGGAACTGAGAAAATTTGTTCCCGATTCAATTCCAAATTTACCGAGCATCAACGAACTTCATACGCAGTTCTCTTTTTACAACGCATTGCCAGCATCTATGCGGGAAATGTGGATTAATGGCGCACCAAAGGCAAAAGGCTTAAAAACTTTTTTTGCTTGGCAAGATATTTTGGAAGAACAGGGAAAAGAAATGATGGATTTACCGCGAGTTGTTCACAGAGAAGTGCGAAACAGGGATTATTTTTTCACGCCTGCATTTTTGTTTTTTGCAATAATGATGGCTGTGGCGTGCAGTGCCGGACTAAAAAGAATAAATTTTGCAATGGGGAAAAAAGTTGCCACTTACGGGCTTGTATTCGCATGGCTTGTGCCTTTTGCGAGCAATTTCAGTTCGCATAACCGCTCCCAAGATTTTATCGCAAGGGATTTTGCAATAAATATTTTAAATAGCATTCCGCAAAACGGCATTCTAATAACTTATGGCGATAACGATACGTTCCCTCTGTGGTATATGCAGATGGTGGAAAATTACCGGAGAGATGTTGTTGTTATAAACGAAAGCCTCTCTTATGGTAAGTGGTATAGGGATCAGGTTTTGGAAAATTATCCCGATTTGGAAGTAGTTGAGAATGGGGAGAATTTTATCAGAGAAATAATAGAGAGCCATTGGCCCGAAAGAAGCGTTAATTTTATGATTGGGGCAAATCCGCGCGACTACGAGGAATTTTCCGAAAATATGCCGCTCATTGGGCTTGTAAGGAATTTGGGTATGGATAATAAAAAAGCGGATTCATTGCTAATTGCAAATCTTGCAAAAAATTACCAGTATTCGGAACTTAAAGCAAGAGGGCAAGAAGCAAATGAGCAAACAATAACTATTTATCGTTATTTAGCAAGGTTGGCTCTCACAAAAGAACCAACCGAAGAACAGCAAACAGCGTTGTTTAAGTTGATTACAAATTAAACTAAGCATCTGTAGAATACACTTTCTCTTCGTAGAACGCGGTGGCGCACATATATTCGCGGTTCATTTTTGCTATGAACTCAACCGAAATGCCTTTTGGGCAGGCCGCTTCGCATTCGTAGAGATTTGTGCAATTTCCAAAGCCTTCTTTGTCCATTTGCTCCACCATAGCGAGAACTCTTTTTTGAGCTTCGACTTTGCCTTGGGGCAAATACGAAAGATGGCTCACCTTTGCAGAAACAAAGAGCATTGCAGAAGCATTTTTACACGCCGCTACGCAGGCTCCACAACCTATGCAGGCTGCTGCATCAAAGGCGCGATCTGAATCCGCTTTTGGAACAGGGAGCGTGTTTGCCGGTGGTGCATTTCCGGTGCTGATGCTCACAAAACCGCCTGATTGTATAATGCGGTCAAATGCGCTTCTGTTCACAGCGCAATCCCTTATTACAGGGAATGCAGCGGAACGCCACGGTTCTATAACTATGGTATCGCCATCGCTGAATTTGCGCATGTGAAGCTGGCAGGTGGTAACAAGGGTGTCTGGGCCGTGGGGCATGCCGTTAATCACAAGCGAGCACATACCACAAATACCTTCGCGGCAATCGTGGTCAAAGGCAAAGGCTTCTTTGCCTTCTTTCATAAGCTGTTCGTTCATAATGTCTAGCATCTCCAAAAAAGACATATCTGGAGAAACGTTGGACAATTTAACGGTTTCAAAGTTCCCTCTAGCTTGGGAATTTTTTTGTCTCCAAGCCTTTATAGTGAGATTCATATTTTCTTCGCTCATTTGTAGCTCCTTGTCATAAGGTGTACGTTCTCAAATTGCAACTCTTCTTTGTTTAGTTCGTGTGGCTTGTTTTCGCCTTTCCATTCCCAGGCTGCAACGTGGCAGAAATTATCATCGTTGCGTTTTGCCTCGTTATCTGGAGTTTGATGCTCTTCGCGGAAATGACCGCCGCAAGATTCTTCCCTGTAAAGGGCATCTTTTGCGAGCAACTCGCCAAATTCCAAGAAATCTGCAACACGCATTGCGTTTTCCAAATTCTGGTTAAAGGAAGCGTTTTCGCCAAGAACATTCACATTTTTCCAGAATTCATCGCGTAAACCCGGAAGAGCGGAAATTGCTTTTTCAAGACCAGCTTTGTTGCGCCCCATTCCAACATTTTCCCACATGATGTGTCCCATTTCTCTGTGGAATTCGGTGACCGTTTTTTTGCCCTTTATGGAGAGCAAGCGGTCTATGAGTGCTTTTGAACTTTTTGCCGCATCTACAAATTCTGCCTGTGCAGAGTTTACTTTGTCTAATTTGTTGCCAGCAAAATAACCGCCAATGGTGTATGGAATCACAAAATAGCCGTCTGCGAGACCTTGCATAAGAGCAGATGCTCCCAAGCGATTCGCACCGTGGTCTGAGAAGTTTGCCTCTCCCAAAACAAACAAGCCCGGAACAGTGCTTTGCAAATTGTAGTCCACCCATAGACCGCCCATTGTGTAATGGCTTGCCGGATAAATGCGCATAGGTGTTCTGTATGGATTCTCGTCTGTGATTTTTTCGTACATCTGAAAGAGATTTCCATATTTTGCGCTAACCGCGTTTTCGCCGATGCGTTTAATGGCATCTCCAAAGTCCAAAAACACAGCACGTTTAGAAGAACCAACGCCAAGACCGTTATCGCAAACCATTTTTGCATTGCGGCTTGCAACATCTCTTGGCACCAAGTTTCCAAAACTCGGATATTTCTCTTCTAAATAGTAATAACGCTCTGCTTCTGGTATATCACTTGGCCTGCGAATATCGCCAGCTTTGCGCGGAACCCAAACCCTGCCATCGTTTCTAAGGGATTCAGACATCAAAGTTAGCTTGCTCTGGTGGTCGCCTGTGACCGGAATGCAAGTGGGGTGAATTTGAGTGTAGCAGGGATTGGCAAACAATGCACCTTTTTTATGTGCGCGCCAAGCTGCTCCAACGTTTGAGCCTTTTGCGTTTGTGGAGAGATAAAACACGTTTCCATAACCGCCTGTTGCAAGGCAAACTGCATCTGCTTCGTGGCATTCCAATTCGCCAGAGATTAAGTTTCTGACCACAATGCCTCTTGCTCTGCCGCCCACAAGAACTATGTCCATCATTTCGCGGCGTGTAAACATTTTAACAGAACCTTTTGCAACCTGGCGCATCATAGACTGATAAGCACCGAGCAAAAGCTGCTGACCTGTTTGGCCACGAGCATAGAATGTGCGGCTAACTTGCGCACCACCAAAGGAACGGTTGTCTAAAAGACCGCCGTATTCTCTGCCAAAGGGAACTCCCTGAGCCACGCAGTGGTTTATGATTAAGTTTGAACACTCTGCCAAGCGATGAACGTTTGCCTCGCGAGCGCGGAAATCGCCGCCTTTAACGGTGTCGTAAAAGAGACGGTAAATTGAGTCGCCATCGTTTGGGTAGTTGTGTGCTGCATTTATGCCGCCTTGAGCTGCAATTGAATGTGCGCGGCGAGGGCTATCTTGAATGCAAAAACTCTTTACATTGTAGCCAAGTTCGCCAAGAGAGGCAGCAGCAGAGGCACCAGCTAAGCCAGTTCCAACAACTATCACTGTGAATTTGCGCTTGTTAGCCGGATTTACCAGTTTAAGCTCGAATTTGTGGCGTGTCCATTTTTCCGCAATTGGACCACCTGGAATATTGGATTCTAATTTCATAGCTCGTCTCCTTCTTCTGAATCTTCATCTGTCTGTGGATTATCACCGTCTTGATGACGCTTCTTTTTATCCTTTTTGTGCTTTTCCTTGAATTTCATAAATTCTTCGGGTGATTTTTCGCCATCAAAAACTGGCGGTCCCTTTCTTTCCACTATGAGGCTCGCTTTTTCGGGGAATTTTGAGATTCTATGTGCTTTTTTCTTTTGTTCTTCAAGGGGTTGCTCGGAGAGAATTTTCAAAGCCTCTTGATAGCTCGGTTTCTTTGCCTGCTCAATAATTGCCTTTGCTTCTTCATTTACGTTCACAACATAAAAAGACCAAGCCGCAGTTACTGCAAAACCAGTTGCAACAACAACGCAATATGCAATGGCGAGCTTATCTATTATAGGAGTCCATTTTTGGTGATTTATGCCCATAGTTTGGAATGCGCTGGAAATGGCGTGCCACAAGTGGAAGCCTAGAACCACCATAAGCGATAGGTAAAACAAGGCAAACAAGGGATTGCCCAAAACCTCAACGGTGGTGAGCCACATATCGCGAACAACCCTGCCATCTGCAACTTCTGGGTTTATATAATAATAGTGTACCCCGTTGCGAACGGTTAAAATGTGCCATATAACAAAGGTTATGATGGTAAGCCCAGTCCAAATCATCCAGAATGTGGGGAACTGCTTTTTGCCTTTGCGGGTATCAACTGCATAGCGAGCGGAGCCGCGGGCCTTGTAGTTCTGCAATTTTAACGTTACTGCCAAGTATAGGTGTATTATGAAAATCACAGCCAAGCCGCCCTCAACGGTGTATAAAAACAGCTTGGATTTGGTTAAAAATGCGGAATACGTGTTGTATGCCGCTTGAGCATCTGCCGCAGAGGGCAGGAGCAGTTGAAGGTTGCCAGCCATGTGACCCAGCAAAAAAAGCACCAGAGCACAACCAGTAGCACCCATAATCTGCTTCTTTCCTATGGAAGAAGTGATGTATGTTAAAAGCCATTTCATTTGTAAAATCTCCTAAAAACTAATAATCGGAAGTAAATATAGTAAAATTTAGCAGGTATAGCCGCTTTTTTCCACTTCTAGGGCAAGCTCCGAGCCTCCACTCCTAGCTATCTTGCCATTTATCAAAATATGCACAAATTGCGGTTTTGCATAATCCAGCAGGCGCTGGTAGTGCGTAATTAGAACAACAGAACGTTCTGCATTCATCAAATTGTTTATCCCGTTTGCCACAATTCTAAGGGCATCTACATCTAGCCCGGAATCCGTTTCGTCTAAAAAAGAGAGTGCTGGCTCTAAAATTGCCATTTGCAAAATTTCGTTTCTCTTTTTTTCGCCTCCGCTAAAACCCTCGTTTAAACCCCGCTCCTTGTAGCGAGAGTCCATTTTCAAAAGCTGCATTGCATTATCCATTTTTTCTTTGAACTCGCTTTCGCTGAGTTTGGGCAAATTGAGAGCCTTGTGCTTTGCATCTATGGCAGCACGCAAAAACTCCTCATTGCCAAGCCCTGCTATCTCCAATGGATATTGAAACCCTATGAAGAACCCTGAATTTGCCCGCTCCGAAACAGAAAGCTCTAGCAAATTTTTTCCAAAAAATTCCACGCTGCCGCCCGTGACCTTGTATCCTGGATGCCCAGCTATAACCTTGGAAAGCGTGCTTTTGCCCGCGCCGTTTGGACCCATAATGGCGTGGATTTCTCCTTTGCCAATGGACAAGTCCAATCCTTTCAGAATCTCCGTGCCATCTGCCAAAGAAGCATGCAAATCTTTTATTTGAAACATTGAGGGGAAATGTAGAAAAAAAAATCCGTGCCTGTCCAAAAGCTTTGCCAAGAAAACAGGCATTGTTAGGATTTTTTTAATGTCCGTAGGACAGCCCGAAGGGCGAACCCTGCCCACGAAGTGAAAATGGCAGGGTGAGTAAAAATGCATTTTTTGGCTTTTTTTGAAAATTCCCCTCAAATTTTACTATATTATTCTCAATTATGTCTTTATACGGCAAAACAACATTTGGCAGAGCTTGCGCCGCAAGCTCTATGAATGATTTTTCCGCAAGCCTCTCACACAAACTGCTAGCCAATGAAGCCGAACAAATCAACGCCCAAACCTGCCCCCCCCCCCCCCCCCCCCCCCCCCCCCCCCCCAGCTATAAACGCCTATTTTCTCGGCTTCGTTGGCAGGGGACTAACAAAAAATTTCTTTTCACAAAAACAACAATGGAGGTTCTTATGAACAAGATTAAATCTGTTATATTCGCGGCAGGCATTTCGCTTGCTTTGGCTTTCACATTTTCCTGCTCGTCTGACGATGGCACCAGCGGCTCATCTGCGCCTAGCGGTAGCTATGGTTCTAGTTCGTCTATAATAGGCAGGAGCAGCAGCAGTTTCAGATTCAATTTCGATGTAACGAAAATTTGTCCCAATGCTGTGACCAGTGACAGTACTGTGTCTTGTGGCGGGAAAAAATACAGAACTGTTCAAATAGGTACCCAAACTTGGATGGCTGAGAATTTGAACTACGTCAATCGCATCATTACCAAGTGCTATGAGAATGACGAAACTACTTGTAGTATGGGTGTTCTTTATAATTGGGAAACGGCAATGACTATTTGCCCTTTTGGCTGGCATTTGCCAAGCAGAGCTGAGTGGATCAAACTTGAGAATTATGTAGATAGCGCAAGCGGTAACCCTTCAGGCCCTTATTCTAGTCCAGCAGGCAGGTCTTTGAAGGCGATTAAAGGTTGGGACAACAATGAAAATGGCAATGACACGTATGGTTTTTCGGCTCTACCAGGCGGTGGCTGCAATTTTACAGGTAATTGCAGATTTAACGGATCTCGGGGTAACTGGTGGAGTTCCTCAAATGAAATAGAGGAGTTGGGGTCCGGGTACGAAACAAATATCTTCTGTATGACTATAACTGGCCCAAATTCTTACACCAATATGCGCAGTGCTTACATTAACTGGATCAGTGTCCGTTGCGTTAAGGACTAAGGACTAAAATGTGCCAATTACGGCACGACCTTGCCAAGCCTTGTGTTCCCAAGGGTTTAGCGAGGCAACAAAAACGGGAAAGAACATAAAAGGAGTTAAAAATGAACAAAATGCCCATTCGCCTGCATCGCTACACATCCATTCCCGTTTTGCTGGATATGCTTCAGAACAACAGATTATTTTTATCCAATCCCGATAGATGGACAGACAAAACGGATGCGCATTTCTTGAAACAACATTCCAAAGGCAAAAAAGTCAAGGCACTTTGTTTCTTTGAAAAAAACGAAACCAGCCATTACTGGGAACTTTACGCAAAAAAAGGCTGTATGATAACATTCAACTCAAAATTGCTATTGGATAATATTGGCAAAAACCTGAAAAATGGCATTCTTGAATACAACCCTGTATCTTATGTAAAACATCACGACCTCGAAGACGAAACTCAAAAATGCAGTCTCCCATTCATCAAACAGCTCAGATACGAAAACGAAGGGGAATTTCGCATTGTTTGGACAGGAACAAAAGAGGATAAGGATGGTGCTTCCATTTACATAGAGCCTAAATCTATAGAAAAGATAGTCATTTCCAGCGACATTCCAGAAAAGTTGGCAAAGTCTTTAATAGATGCCATACATAAAATAACAGAAAACGCCTTTGCTAAAAAAGTGTTTTATTCCTGGCTTTATAACAATAAAGTTTGGAATAAAAAAGCCAAGTAAAAAAATGAAGGTAAATATCGGGAAAATTTTTTAATAATGAATATTTTTCATAAAATCACTTGTTTTTATTTGCATCTTTAAAAACGCAAACAGCTTCTTCCCCAAGTCTTTCAGTGATGCTCCTATGTGATATGTATCTTCGTCAATCAGCATAAACCTATCGTGTGCTTTTGTGTATGCTTTCGCTATAATTTGTGGATATTGCGAATTGTGTTTTTGAAGGTCTAGTTGCAGTTGCTTTGAAATTTGATGTGTGTAAATCGTTGCCGACACTCCGCTGTTTCTCTTGGAAAGCAATGTCAAAATACTTTCATCTACATAATTGTCAATGAGAATAATTGTTTTTTTCGCTTTTTTTACCAAGTTGCATACAAAAGCGTAAGCATCAAAAATCTGCCCGTCATAAAAGATACCTTCAAGAGGTGGCATAGATGATTTTATGAAAATATCAATTTTCTTTTCTGTTTCAGTAACACGATTTTCTAAGCGGTCAAAACGCTGGTTTATAGCGTAGCCACGAAGTAGATAATCTTTGAGAATACCGTTAGCCCAAATCCTAAATTTCGTTGCATTAGCAGAATTCACTCTATATCCAACGGAAAGAATAGCATCCAAATTATAAAACTTCGTTTTATATATTTGTTTTCCGTTGCTATCCATATGTGCAAAAATTGCACATATGCTATTTTCAAGTAATTCACCTGATTGTAAAATATTCTTTAAATGTTTGGAAATTACTGTTCTATCCACGCCAAATAATGTTGCGATTTGTTCTTGCGTAAGCCAAACAGTTTCGTCTTCCAAGTGTACTTCTAATTTTAATGTGCCATCCGGCTGGTACAGCACAAGCTCGCCTTTGGTCTCTTTTTTACCCATAATGTAATCTCCGAATTGAAATTTGCATTAGGGCGACGGAATGTAGGTAAAGAATATTCCCTAATGGTATGTAAGATAGAAAAATTTTCTACCTTACCCCCAATATGAGTTCTTCTGCAAATATGAAGTATAGCGAGGCTGTTAAAAGGCTAGAAGAAATATTGGAAAACGTTGACCGCTCCAATGTGGGCATAGACGAGCTTGCAGATTTGGTAAAAGAGGCTTCTGATTTAATAAAAACCTGTCGCAGCATACTCACAAGCACAGAACGCAATGTGCAAGAATCTCTAGAAGATTTAGAAACAACTACTTAAAAATTACTAAATTACTTTACTTGCTTATGCGAATATCTACGCTGTTTGTGCTTCTATTCTTTGTTTCTTCTTATGCTTATTTTGGAAGGAAGAACGAAGCACAAGATGTTTTTGGATGGGCTATGCTCTTGCAAAGCCCTCGCACTGTGGCATTTGAAGGCTCTGGATCTGCGCTTCAAACGCAGGATTTTGGAGCAGTTTTAATGAACCCAGCCTTATTGCAAGGGAGTGGCTATGGGGCAGGCATTTCTGGACAAAGCGGAGATTTTGCAGACTGGCAGGGAATAGCTGTGTTTTCACACCCATTTTCAATAGGCGAAGCTGAAGGAAGAATGCAGCATACCTATGGCATTGTTGATAACGGAGAAATTGAAAATTTAGACGAAGATGCCAAGCCAACAGGCTTAAATAGCCATCCTATTGCCCAGTATTATGCCATAACAGCAGCCTTTCCACTTACACATTTCAAGTTTGGCATAACAGGCAGGTTTTTATGGCAAAGGCTATCGGAAATTGACGATGCGCAAACAGGAATGGGGCTTGGAATGGACTGGGGATTTTTATGGAATTTTGGCTCTGCGCGTTATGGTCTTGCGTTTATGGGGCGACACTTGGGGCAGCAAATTCGCCCATTCGTGAAAGGTGGAGTTAATGGCTATGCCCTTGCCTCTGAACTTGCAGTTAGCACATTTTGGCGTTTAGACCAAAACTTTGTATGGCTTTTGGAATGCACAGCTCCACGCTATTCGCCAGTAGCTGGTAAACTCGGGTTGGAATACCGCTTTTCGGAAGCCGTGTTTGCAAGAGCTGGTATGCAAAGAGATATTATAGATGTGGCTCGCTTTGCGCGTTCTATTTTTGATAAAAATGAAAATTCGCCAAGAGCAGGTTACTACCGCTTATTTTCAGCAGGTGCTGGTTATAGATTTTCGGATTTTGCCTTGGATTATTCTTACAGTATGTTAATTGAAGGTCAGGGAAGTGAACACAGAATTGGACTAAGCGGAGCGTTTTAGTAAATGTATTCAGATTTTTACAACGAAAAAAACGAGTACCTTTCAATAATAACAGCTTCGCTTTTATTCCATCTTGCTATTGCAGTAGCATTGCTAATAGCTATATGGCTTAGACCCGCAAAAGAAAACCCGCCTCCAATACCTTTTTTTGAAATGGTGAATTTAGCACCGCCAGCTCCATCAAAGCCTACTCCCAAGCCTCCAGAACCAGTTTCCGAACCCGAACCTGTTGCAGAACCTGAGCCCATTCCTACAAAGCCAGAATTAAAACCAGAACCCAAACTAGAACCAAAGCCAGTTCCTGTTGCCAAACAAGAAAAGCCTAAGCACACTCCAACCCCAACTGCTCCAGCAGAACCTACGAAATCACATTCAATGGATATGGAATTGCCTTCAGACATAAAAAGCAAAGATATGGATATGCCAACTTTGACAGTCCTAGGCGATGTGATTATGGATCCGCTACTACAAGAGTATGTCAGTAGAGTTATACGGCTTATAAAACAAAATTTCAATCCACCGGCCGGAACAGAAATTTCCAAAGACACAAAATCTACCGTAGTGTTTCAAATAGCTAGGAATGGTGAAATTAGCGAAATTAGTTTGAATTCATCTTCTGGAAATAGAGTATGGGATAGGCTTGCGGTAAGGGCAGTTCAAATAACAAAAGCACCGCCGTTTCCTTCCAGTCTCACACACGAAAAATTGGTTTTTAGATTTAATGCTAAGGAAGAGTAAAATGAATTTGCTAGATTTATAGGCACGTTATGCAGCAAATAAACGTTAAATCCGTGAAAGACGGTATGATTTTGGCGGAGCCTTTGAAAAATGCTCACGGGGGCATTGTATTGGGCAAAGGAACTGTTTTAACAGAAGCTTTCGCTAACAGACTTTCTCGTATGGGTTTTTATTCTGTTTGCGTAGAAGGAGAACAAACAGAGGCAACAGAGAATGCATCTGAACAAGCAAACGATATTCAAAAAATACCCCTAGAAAAGCTATTTGAAGGAAAAATTGAAAGTGATTTTATGAAGGAAATTTACAACGCTTTGCTGAGGTATAAACAATCAAGTGGCAGATAATAAACGAATAGAATTTTTGATAAAGAATATGGGTGAACTGCCCACTATTCCCAGCGTGTTTATAACAGTAAATAAAATGTTGTCTGACCCGCATACCTCGGCTATTGATGTTGGGCAGGTGGTATCTAGCGATCAGGTTATAGCTGCTAAAATTTTGAAACTCGCAAACAGCGCATTTTACGGATTTGCAGGCAGGGTAAACACCGTTCCACACGCCATTGCGGTTCTCGGTTTTAATGCAACAAAAAACGTGGTGCTTACAACTGGTGTTTTATCTGCCTTGAAATTAAAAACACAAATAGACGGATTTAATCTCTCTGCTTTTTGGAAACATTCGGCCGCAGTAGGGGCAATAGCAAGGCTAGTGGCTGAGGAATTTTATGCTCAAAGAAAAGAAGAGGCCTTTGTAGCTGGTATTTTGCACGATATTGGCAAGCTCATTTTGGCTATTTGCTCCCCAGAAGATTTTGCAAATTGCATGAACCTAGCCACAAGCAAAGGCTGCCTATTTTTAGATGCAGAAAGAGAGGTGCTAGGGATTTGCCACACAGACATAGCCGACTGGGTAAACAAGAGATGGAACTTGCCCAGAGAAATAGCTGCGGTGATGATAAATCATCATAGGAATATTAACGTATTGAGCGAGCATACCAGAATGATCGCTATTGTTAAGCTGGCAGATGTTTTGGCAAGAGGCTTGCAACTTGGGCATCCTTGCGATTATTCCATGCCTATTTTGGAACCAGATGTTTCTTCTTTGCTGAAAGTAACTCCAAAAAAATTAGACTCTATTTTAGCGGCCAGTTATGGAGCGATTCAAAGCTCAATGGATTTTTTAAACGCAACCTAAGGGGATTTTTTTGAAGCAAATTGTTATGATGGGCATTGACCCAGGCAGTTATGCAACCGGCTTTGCTTTTTTAAGTTTAACTGGCAACAAGGTTGATGTTTTAGACTATGGAATTATTCGCCCAAAAAAAGATACGGAACTTATTTTTAGAATAGGGCATATAATCAAGGAACTTGAAAACCTAATTGAAAAATACAAGCCCATCACTTTTTGCATGGAAAAAGCATTTTTTGCAAAAAATGCAAATAGTGCGCTTATTTTGGGGCATATACGCGGAGCGATTATGTCTCTCGGTTTTAAATACGATTTGGTATTTTCGGAAAAAAGCCCGCGCGAAATTAAAAAAGCGGTTACGGGAAATGGTGCAGCGAGCAAAGAGCAGGTTGCAAATATGATGAGCAGGTTGCTAGGCGTTCAAACTCAAAATTCCGCACTTGATGCAAGCGATGCTTTGGCTATAGCGTGGGCTGGTTTAGAAAGTCCGTGAGCGGGCTGCTTGCAACCGCATTTTCTGCCTGCAAAGGCAAACCGCTTTCATAAGCCATTCTTCCGCTTTCCACTGCTAGTTTAAAGCATTTTGCCATAACCGCAGGGTTTGGGGCAACTGCAATAGCGGTGTTCACCAAAACGGCATCTGCACCCATTTCCATAGCGAGGCAAGCGTGAGAGGGCGCGCCTATGCCCGCATCCACCACAACGGGAACCTTGCTCTGAGCGATTATTATTTTAAGCATCGCCTCTGTTTGCAAACCTCTGTTTGTGCCTATGGGCGAACCGAGCGGCATAACAGCCGCAGAGCCGCAGTCTTCCAGCCTTTTGCACAAAACAGGGTCTGCCTGAATGTATGGCAAAACCACAAAGCCGTCTTTTGCAAGTTCTGCGGCTGCATTCAATGTTTCAATTGGGTCTGGGAGCAAATATTTTTGGTCGGGATGAATTTCCAATTTCACCCAATTTGTTCCAAGTGCTTCTCTTGCCATTTGCGCAGCAAACACCGCTTCTTTTGCAGTTCTAGCACCAGATGTATTTGGCAAAATTTGCCCTTTAAAATCTTTTAACGCACTCAAAATAGAATCTTCTCTTTGATTTTTGCCAATTCGTTTTAAAGCAACCGTGAGCATTTCGCTCTGCGATTCTTGCAAAGCGACAACCATTTCTTGCGGCGAGGCAAACTTGCCGCTTCCTAGGAAAAGCCGCGAGCTGAATGTTCTGTTTGAGATTTTGAGCATTTTGGGGTAATGTAGAAAAAAATCGTATTTTTCTATATTAACAAAAGGAGTTAAGCAAATGTATAAAGCTATGATGAGAAATAAAGAACTGCCAGTTTTTTTTGGTAATGTTGTTAATAAAGGCAAGCGCATAGAGGCAAACTTTGAAAATTATGCCGAACCCCTGTTATTTTATCAACATGAAAATGGAAAATTGTGGCATGGTGATAGTATAGAATGGTTAAAATCGCTTCCTTCTGAAAGCGTGGATATGGTTTTTGCCGACCCTCCTTACAATATAAAAAAAGCTAATTGGGACAATTTTGAAAGTCAGGAAGAATACATAAATTTTTCCATGCAATGGATTAAACAAGCTGCAAGAATTTTGAAACCAGCAGGAACACTTTTCGTATGCGGATTTTCCGAAATTTTAGCCGATTTAAAACATCCGGCAACAAAATATTTCAAATCATGTAGATGGATGATTTGGTATTATAAAAATAAAGCAAATCTTGGTAAAGATTGGGGACGTAGTCACGAAAGTATTTTGCACTTTCGTAAAGCAAGAAATTTTACGTTCAATATAGACGATGTCCGAATACCTTATAATGAACATACATTAAAATACCCAAATCATCCGCAAGCAGAAACTAGTCAGTATGGAAATGGCAAAAATGGAAATCATATCTGGGAACCTAACCCTTTTGGGGCAAAGCCCAAAGATGTATTGGAAATTCCGCAAGACATTATTGAAGTACCTACAACTTGCAACGGAATGCATGAAAAAACACCGCACCCTACTCAGAAACCGGAAGAATTATTGCGTAAATTAATCTTAGCTTCTTCAAATTTAGGAGATATTATTATTGACCCTTTCTGCGGTTCTGGAACAACAGCGGTTTGTGCAGAACAATTGCAACGTAAATGGATGGCTTGTGATTTATCTATCGAATATTTGGACTGGGCAGCAAATCGTATAGAACTAGTAGAAGAATGGAGTATAGAAAAATGGATTAAATATGATTTAGAAAACCAAAAAAGAAGGAATTCAATACGATGAATCTAAAACAAATTGTAAACAAAGCCAAAGATAAAAATAATTTTGTTGATTTAAAAGCATATATAAGATTTTGCGGCGAATATTTAAATTATATCAACGAAAATTTACAAGCTATAATTGTTTCACAAAATGAAAATCATTACCATTTTTTTCAATACAAAAAAGAAGGTGATTTTCAAATCACGCGCCCTATAAACTCAAATTTGATGTATAATAAAAAAGAATTTTCAAAAGCATCGGAAGAATTTCTAAAAATATTGCGAAATATAAAAACAATTGATAAGAAAGACTATTCTGCTCGTGATATTTTGAACAATGCAACCTATACTATCCAACAATCTGTTGGTTCCGCTTTGGATGGATTACCTACCGGACAATCTAACACTGCTAGGAAACTAAATGGAGATTTGTTTGAACATTTTATACGTTTGATAATTCAAGAAATAGGTATTAATTGTAAATCCGGTGTTATTCAAGTTCCGGTTATTGTTGATGGAAATCATGAGTTCAATATGAGTTATCAACACGATCTAATAATTGAGAAGAATGAAGATATAAAAGTAATTGGTTCTATTAAAACTTCAAGCAAAGATCGTTTAGATAAAATATTCATTGATAAATTTCTCTACAATAAACTTACAGAAAAATCAATACCGCACATTGCAATTTTTCTCAATGATGTTCAGAGAAAAAACACAAAAAACGAAAATGAATACGGTATAAACTCAACATTTTTACCAGGACATTTCAAAGGATATACAATTAAACTTAATCCGCTTGATGGTGTTTATTATTGTGATATTCGTCCTAATATGCAAACAGAAAATATATTGAAAGAATACATAAAGAAATTTGATAATCTGTTAATTGAAGATATTTGGAAACTGATTTAATAACAATTATGAAATTCGTATTTTCTATCTTAGGTTTATGCACGATATTCTAGTTATAGGCGCAGGCATTGCGGGCTTAACTGTTGCTCTAAAGGCGGCGGAGAGCGGCAAGAGCGTTTTGCTTTTAACAAAGGGTGCAAGTCCAGATGGTTCAACAAATTATGCGCAAGGGGGCATTGCATCTGTAACATCGCCAGAAGATTCTTTTGAAAGCCATATTGCAGACACTTTGGAAGCCGGAGATGGTTTGTGCAAAAAAAGACAAGTGGAGATTTTAACGAAAAATGCTCCAAAAGCCATAGAGCAGTTGCTCAAATGGGGAGTTAATTTCACAACATCAAAAAATGATGAAAAGGCTTTTGATTTGCATTTGGAAGGTGGACACAGCTTTAGGCGAATTTTGCACACCGCAGATTTAACCGGCAAAGAAATAATGAGGGCATTGCTCGCAGAATTAAAATATCGCTCGCAAGGAATAGACTTTATTGAACACAGCACTGTTTTGGATTTGATAACGGAAAAATCACGTTGTGTTGGGGCAATCGTGGCAAGTAGGGGCAAATACGGGGCAAGTAGGGGCAGACACGCAGGTCTGCCCCTACTTGCCAAAACCGTTGTGCTTGCAACTGGAGGCGCAGGGCAGCTTTGGCTGCATTCAACCAACCCGCCCGATGCCTGCGGAGAGGGAATTTCCATAGCTTATCGTGCAGGGGCGGCTCTTCAAGATTTGGAATTCATGCAGTTCCACCCCACAAGCCTTTATGCACCGCAACTAAAAAAAACATTTTTAATATCCGAGGCACTTCGCGGCTTTGGCGGAATACTAAAAAATCACAAGGGCGAAGAATTTATGAACAATGTTCATCCACTTCGCTCGCTTGCGCCTCGTGATATTGTGGCAAGAGCAATTCTAAGCGAAATGCAGCGCACAGGCAAAAGCTATATGTATTTGGATGTCACTCACCGCAAGGCAAAAGACATAAAAACTCATTTTCCAAACATATACGCAAAATGCCTTGAGTGCAAAATAGACATCGCAAAAGACTGGATACCCATTGTTCCAGCAGCGCATTATATGTGCGGTGGCGTGCTTGTGGATTCTTTTAGCAGAACAACCATAGAGGGTCTTTACGCCTGCGGTGAAATTGCGGCAACTGGCGTTCATGGAGCAAATCGCTTGGCTTCTAATTCTTTATTGGAAAGCGTGGTTTTTGCTTTGAGGGCTTGCGAGGATATAAATAAGAAGGTGGTTCGTGAGGAACGACTAGTGGCTAGTGGAAAGCAAATTAAATTAAATAATGATAACTGTCAAAAATTAAAAAAGCAGGTTCAAACTATTATGTGGGAGTATTGCGGAATTGTGCGCTCTATTAAGGGTTTGAAAACTGGGCTAAAAAAATTGAAAGAACTTGAAAATGCCTCTTTTACATCTTTTGAATTTCGCAATTTTGTGCAAAGCGCGAGGCTTATTGTGGAAAGCACCCTAAAACGAAGGGAATCCAGGGGTTTGCAATGCCTAACTGATTATCCGCAGAAAAATTCAAAGTATTTGAAGCATTTTACTTTGGTAAAAGATATTTAACTATATTTACCATTAATGAAGTTCCTATTTCTAACGTTTTTCACATTTTGCTTTTCCATAGCAATCGCTCAGGAAAGGGTTTTAAATATAGATGATAATGATAGCGAGCTAGAGTTGTTGCCTCCGGCTGCATTTAAAAATGAGGTTTTGCGCAGAGAACTTGCATTGCAGGGAAGTGAAAACACAAAAGATGCTTTTTCAAAAGAACTTTTAAATGCCGCAGTGTTTTATTACGAAAAAAAATGGGACAGTGCCTACGCAGCCTATATGCCCATTTTGGAAAAGGCACCAGACCTTTTATACGGGCCGCTTGTGATGAGAATTGCCAAATGCGAACTTGAAAGAGGTAATATTCAAGAGAGCAGAAAAATTTTGACTGATATAAAGAGCATAAAGAACAACAAGTATTCGTGGGAACAAGTGGACCAGATATTGATGGAAGGCGTTTTTTTGGATACGGCAATTACGCAAAGCGCAAAAAAAGATTCGCTGCTGAAAAGACTCAAATCCAAGCCGAGCGCAAGTTATGAGCGTATTTTAAGACAAAGACTCGCAAAGATGCAAGAACAAGAAAAAGATATAAATGGAGCAATAGAATCTTATTTCATACTTTTGAAAGGCGGCCCGCCATATCAAGATTCCGCTTTTTGGGCTTTGCAAAGGCTTGCGCCGAACTCCGAAGATTACGACTATACAGCAATTTTATGCAAAAAAGGACAAAACGAAAAATGCGTTGAAAAAGCAGGTGCCATTTTGTCTAAAAACCCAAAATTAGATTCTGCAAAAAAAATCAACCTTATGGTATCGCGGGCAGAAGCTTTGAAACATTTGGGCAAAACAGATTTGGCAATAGCGCAGTACAAAAAATTATTAGACAGCATAGATTACAATTCCGCGTGGATGCAAAATTTGATGAGAATAGTGAGAAATGCTGGACATAAAGCGGAGTCCAAAAAATTGGATTCAATTTTTCAAGCAAAGTTCCCATTCAGTGCAGAAAATGCAAACAATCTATGGGTAAAGGCATTGGAATACGAGCAAGCAAAAGATTACGCAAAAGCGATAGAAACTTACAAACGATTATACGATTCAAAATTTGGAAAGCATAGAGCAAGGCAGTGGGCTAAATTCAGAGTTGGGTTCATAAATTTTAAAGAGGGAAAATATGCAGAAGCTGCAAATATATTTGCAGGGGCTGCTAGTGAAAATCTTGGAATAATGCCTAGGAGTGCCTCTCTTTATTTTTATGCTGAATGCCAAAAAATGCTCGGATACAGAGAGTATTCGGCAGTTGCCTATTCTGCAGTTATAGCGGATTTTCCGCTTGGATATTATTCATGGCGGTCAAAACATAATTTGCATGAATTTGAACTTTTAGAAAAAATTTCCAAAATTGGAATTGATGTATCAGATTCTGTGGCGGTGTCTTGGGTGAGAGCTTTGCAAAAAAAAGATGCAGGCGAAAAAGATTCCGTTGTTAGCTCGGAGCGTTTGGAACAAATTGGCATTTTGCTCAGAAGCGGCTTTGAAAAAGAGGCCTACTCGCTTTACGATGAGTCTTTAAAACTTCATAAGAACAGACCTGAGTTTTATTACAGATATGGCCTTATGTTTATGCAAAATGGTGAATATGCTTTGGCTTACAAAATGGCACGTAATTTTATTGATATAGTCCCAAAAGAAAAAATGATTGGCGTTCCAACTCAAATTCTCAAATTTCTTTACCCGCTCCCCCACGAGAGAAAGGTGAAAAAGCACGCAAGAATAGACCCCTACCTTGTTTACTCCGTTATGCGGCAAGAGAGTATGTTCGATGCTCAAATCACGTCTCCCGTTGGTGCCAGAGGGCTTTTGCAAATTATGCCCGCAACAGGGGATTTTTTGTCTAGGTCAGAAAAGATTGATAAGTTTGACAAAGATTTGCTGTATAATGCATATATGAATATTCGTTTGGGAGTTAGATATTTAAACGATTTGTACGATGAGTACAAAGGAGATTACATAGGTATTTTAGGAAACTATAATGCGGGGCCGGCACCTGCTGTTCGTTGGATTACAAATCACGGCTCTTTGCCTTGGGATATAAGAGTAGAAGAGGTGAGCTATTGGGAAACAAGGGATTATGTAAAGCGAGTGCTGGGAAATTATTGGACTTATAGGGAAATTTATAATTAGGTTATGTTTTTTTTATTAACACTTAGTTCTGCGGTGGGGTTGGCTTTTGGGAATATTCTTGAAAGCAAGGGTTTGCGTACCGCAAATTCCGTTAAGTCTTTGGCTAAGAATAAATTTTGGCTTTGCGGATTGCTTTTGAGCATCATAGCTACTTTGCTTTATTACGCAGCAATGGATAAATACAATATAAGTTTGGTTCAACCTTTTATGGCTTTGAACCCTGCACTAACGGCAATTTTGGGATGGAAAATTTTAGGCGAAAAAATAAGCAAAAAAATTGCCATTGCAATAGCTTTGATTTTTTGTGGGATTTTAATAGATGGAACTTTGGCGGGAGAGGTTTCTGGAGGCTTGTATTTTGAAAAAACGCTTTGGATTTATGCCGGAGCAACTCTCGCTTTGCTCGCTGTTGCCTGCCTTGTTTTTCGCAAAGCAGAAATAGTGGATTCCCTATGTGCGGGCACAGGTTTTGGACTCTCTGCGGTTTTTTACAAAAGCATTTCTTTAGACGGTTTGTTTCCACCTCCCATTGATTTGCGTATTTTTGTTTTTACCATTCTTTATATGGCGGCATTTTTTTGTTCGCAGGCAGGGCTTCGCAGAGGCAGGGCTTTATTTGTTATTCCGCTTTCTGCTGCCATTGGCTTGGTTGTGCCTGTTCTTGGCGGGCTTGTGGTTTTTGGAGAGCCATTTCCACCTCAAAAAATAATTGTAATGGTTTTGGTTTTGGTTGGCTCGGTTTTGTTCGTTAGGGATTAGTTTTTCTAAA
>Ga0268262_10001274_pt1 | contig 31636 bp, 27 predicted proteins | sample TergutNc150P3_FD_190354 | JGI IMG/M metagenome (GOLD analysis project Ga0268262, IMG submission 190354) | Nasutitermes corniger P3 segment gut microbial community from laboratory colony in Florida, USA - Nc150 P3 (SPAdes) (version 2) | ecosystem: Host-associated > Arthropoda: Insects >... | reverse complement strand
CAGGCGGCGTCTATCTTGTTCCGGCGTTTACGGGGCTTGGCGCGCCGTATTGGGATATGTACGCGCGAGGCTGTATAATCGGCATTACGCGCGGAACAAAAAGAGCGCACATTATCAGGGCGGCGCAAGAATCCATCGCCTATCAAGTTATGGATCTTTTAAACGCCATGGAAAACGATCTTGGGGTGAAATTAAAAGAGTTAAAAGTTGACGGCGGGGCAAGCAGGGATAAATTTCTTATGCAGTTTCAGGCAGATATGTGCCGCGCGCGTATTATACGCCCTATTGTCCGCGAAACAACGGCTCTCGGCGCGGCGTGCCTTGCCGGAATTACCGTAGGTTTTTGGAAAGATTTAAACGAGGTTAAAAGCCGCTGGCGGCAGGATACTGTTTTTTCCCCTGAAATGGACGATGAAAAACGCGAAAAATTAATCGCCGGCTGGCATAAGGCGGTGGAAAGAAGCCGCGGCTGGGCTTGATTATTTTTACGATTTCTGCAATTATTAATTACCTATGAAATACTTCAACCCTGCGAATTTAGCCATTATTGCCTGTCCCGGCGGGGATATTTTTGCAAATGAAGTAATTCAACACCTTCGCCATAAATACCGTTTAAGCCGCAAACAGACAGTAGAAGAACTTTCCAGACGTTATAATATAGACGCCGAGAAGATTGGTCTTCAAATAGACCTGATAAACAAGATTGTCGCGCGGGGAACATTATCTCAAAGCGGGTCTGAAAGAAATAACGGACCTGTTAAAGTTCCCGTTAAATTTACATTGTTTCCAAACGGCGAGATAAAATCCGAAATTCAAGAATCAATCCGCGGAAAAGACGTGTATATTTTTCAGGATGTTGAAAATCATTATCCTGTAAATTTCGCGGGCGAGACTGTAAATAATTTAACCACAAACGATCACCTTATGACAATTTTTGTTACGGTTGACGCGGCGCGGCAGGCGGGAGCGGAGCGGATTACTCTGGTAATACCGAATTATCCTTATTCGCGCCAGCACAAGGCAAAGGGAAGGGAAGGGCTTACCGCGAGCAGAATAGGAAAAATATTTGAAAGCCTTGGAGTAGACAACATTATTACCCTTGATATTCACTCAAGAGATATAATGAACGTGTTTAACCATATACGTCTTGAAAACCTTCACGCCAGTTATCAGATTATCCAAACATTAATCAACATGGACGATATTTTAAACGATGACTTTGTAGTAGTTTCTCCCGACACCGGCGCGGTTGACAGAAATAAATTCTACGCTTCCGCGCTTAAAAAACCTCTGGCTCTTTTGTACAAAGAAAGGGATTATTCAAAAATATCAAAGGACGCGTCACAATCAAATATTTCGCAAATACGCCTGCTTGGTAATGTAAGAGATAAAACCGTCTTCATGGCGGATGATATTTTAGGCACCGGCGGCACGCTGATAAAGGGCATGAGGCATCTTAAAGAAAACGGCGCGCGCAGAATTATCTGCTCTATCAGTCTGCCTCTTTTCTCGGGGAATTCAATTTCACACTTTGACGAAGCGTACAGCGAAGGGCTTTTTTACCGTATTATCGGAACAAACGCCGTCTATCAGGAAGAAGTTGTAAAGCGCGAATGGTATGTAAATGTTAATATTACGCGTCTGTTTGCCGACGTTATTTCGCGCCTTCATCAAAATCAGTCTGTTTCAAGTCTGCTTGATAATTCCGCTATTATTAACCGCCTGCTTTCCAAAAAAGCTATAGAACCTCAAAACGAGCTTCCTTTTATGCAAACAAACGAATAAATTTTTGCCATGTTTTTAACAAATAAAAAAAACCGTGTAAAAATTACACGGTTTTACAAATCTATTTTTATTTAAATGTTATTTTTTCTTTTTTAATGTTTTTTTGACTTTTGGTTTTTTTGCCGTCGTTTTTTTTACCGGTTTTTTTACTGTAGTTTTCTTTTTTTGCTTTGCGTACTTTCGATTCAGGTTAGCCTGATATTCACTGCAAGCCGAACACAAGATGTACCCTTTTTTTACCTTTCCTCCGCATCTAGGACATTTTCCTTTTTTGATTCTGCTGTTGTACCTTTCTTTTCGCTGTTCGTTAATTTCATCTCTGTGCGCTTCACGATACCTCCTTTGTCTTTCCCTGTTCGCTAAGCGTGTTTTTGCGTCAGTCATATACACTCTCCTTTTTGTGTGATATATTAAGAAGTATAGCACATAATTATTTTTTTGTCTATAGTTATTGTTAAATTTGCAAATTTATAGTAAAGGAATTACATGTTTGTTTTTTTTAAGTTAGATGCAAGAACAAAATTGATTTTTGTTTTGCTGTTTACTTTTCTGGTTTTTTTTGTTGACACTTTTTCATCTATTGTCTGTTTGTTAATGTTAATTGTTATTATCAGAATTACCGCGGGAATATCTTTTAAAGAGATTAAATATTTAAAAAACCTTTCATTGTTAGCGATATTTATTATTTTTATGCAAACGCTTTTTGGGAAAGGCGAAAATTATATCGTAAACCCGCTTTTTCCCGCGTCGTTTCCAATTTTTGGCGGTACAGGTTCTCTTAAATGGGAAGGGTTGTTATTTGGCATTTTAATTATCTGCCGTCTTGCCGCGTTAATGCTTATTTTACCGGTATTAACTCAAACAACGTCCCCTCATAAAATAACAAGGGGATTATGCGCCCTTGGCGTTAATTATCGCGCCGCGTTTATCATAACATCGGCGTTAAACTTCATTCCTGTTTTTAACGCGGAAGCTCATGTGATTATGGACGCGCAAAGACTGCGTGGAATGCGTAAATTTGGGATAAAATCCTATATAAACCTGCTTACGCCCCTCATGTTAGGCGCAATGCAGAAAGCTCAAATTGCCTCGGTTGCGATGGATTCAAGAGCGTTCGGCGTTTATAAGAAAATAACATGGCTTGAACAGCCCAAAATGAAAAAACAGGATTTCTTTTTTCTTTTAGGCGGCATTATTTTTTTCACAGCTATAATCTTTATTAATTCCGGATTAATCAATATATTGTAAGAATGTCCGTAATTAAGCTGGAAAATGTCGGTTTCATGTACCCGCGCGCCCAAAAATACGCGCTTGAGGGGATAAATTTATCCGTTTCGCGGGGTGAATTTCTGGCTGTGATGGGCGAAAACGGCGCGGGAAAAACTACGTTTTGCAAACTTCTTAACGGTATAATTCCCCATGTTTCAGGCGGATATTTATCGGGAAAGGTCGAGGTTGACGGCGACGACACAAAAAATTCATCCGTTCCGCGATTGGCTGTTAAAGTCGGTATGACATTAGACGATCCTGACGCCCAGCTTTTTACATCGTCGGTAAAAGAAGAAGCCGCTTTTGGATTGCAGAATATCCTTCTGCCGCCCGACGAAATGGAAATAAGAATAAAACAGGCTTTGGAAGCTGTGGGTCTTACGGGATTTGAAGACAGAGAACCCGCAACTCTCTCCGGCGGCGAGAAACAGCGTCTTGCTATTGCCGCCGTTTTAGCCATGAAAGGAAAAGTACTCGTTCTTGACGACCCCCTGTGCCGCCTAGACCCGCAGGGCGCGCTGGAATTAATGTCGGTTTTAAACGGATTGCGTAAGAATGAAAATATAACGGTAATTATGACAATGCACGACAGCGCAAAAGCGGCTGAATTTGCGGACAGGGTTTGTATTTTAAAAAACGGAAAAATCGCCGCGCTTGATACCGCAAAAAATATTTTTTCCGACGGCGGTTTGTTAAAGGAAAATCGTATACAACCCGTTACAGATAATTTTACGGATTTTATTCCGCAAAAAGAAAATTGCGCCGATTCCGCGATAAATATAAAAAATCTTTCGTTCTCATATTCAAACGGATCGGGAATAAAGAATATAGATTTGGAAATCGCAAATAACGATTTTATCGCCGTTACCGGAAATAACGGCAGCGGAAAAACAACGCTTCTTAAATGTATTACAGGTCTTTTGCGTCCATGTGAGGGGGATATTTTTATCTACGGAAAAAATACAAAAAAACTTTCTGTTAGTGATATTTCCAAAGACATTGGATTTGTTATGCAAAACCCAAGCGCTCAGATTTTTACCGATTCTGTCTGCAAAGAAATTGCCTTCGCTCTTAAAAACATGCGTCTTTCAAAAACTGAAACAAAACAGAGAGTGGAAACCGCCCTTGAAACCGTCGGTCTTAACGACGCGGACGCTTTTCCCCCAGCGTTAAACAGAGCGGACAGAACAAAGACGTTAATCGCGTGCGTTCTCGCAATGGGCTGTAAAATAATTATTCTTGACGAAGTTGACGCGGGCAATGATTATCCCGGCAGTTTAAAAATTATGGACATAGCGAGAGATCTCCATTCAAGGGGCTTTACAATAATTTTTGTTACCCATAATATGTTTTTGGCGGGCGAATACGCGAACAGATTGATAAAAATGGAAAAGGACAGGATTGTATTTGATGGAAGACGGAAAAATTAACACACAAAAACATTTTTCCGTTCACCCCGCCGTTATAAGCGTTTGGTCTGCCGTTATCGCTCTTGGGCATTTATTGCCGACTTTTCCAATTCTGGGTACGGGCGGGACTTTTTCATTGTCTACGGTTCTTTATCCGCTCTCAGGGATTTTTTTCGGTCCGTTAGCCGGCGCTCTTTGTTCGGCGGCGGGCGGTTTTATCGGTTCGTTAATCGCGCCTTACACGGCATGGATGGGGCTTGGCACTTTTATCGTAGGAACAACTACGGCGTTTACCTCAGGCTGCGCCGCGTGGGGAAAATTGCCGCCTGTCGCAGTCAGTCCCGCCGGAAATATTATTATAAACGGAGGGATTATCGTTTATATTGTTGGGACGAGCCTTTGGTTTACGCAGGAAATAGGCAGAAGCGTTATCCGCTTTCCGCTGTTTTTTTACGGGCTTGGTTTTGTTGTTATGATAGCGGCGTTTATTTTCGCGCGGCGGATGTTTGAGAGCAAAAACAAATGGATAAAATTTCCCGCTGTCTGGCTATGCGCGTTCAGCGGACTCATAGGCGGAGCCGCGATAGGGAATTTTTTCTCTCTTGTTTTGTACAAACAGCCGAGGGAAGTTTGGGCGTTACTTACAATTACCGCCCCCATTGAACGCGCCGTTTTTGCGTCTATAGCGATGCTTGCAGGCGCGCCGCTTCTTTCGGGTTTGAATAAACTCGGCATTTTTACGGGTCCTCAGGGCGGCGCTTATGAAAATTGATTGTCATGTTCATGTAACGCCGCCGGACGTTATCAAGGATTGGGAAAAATACGCAAAAAAAGAACCGTACTTTTCGTTAATTTCGCACAGTAAGGTAAATAAATTCGCGGCGGCGGAAGACGTTGTTTCCGTACTGGAAAAAGACGGTTTTGATAAAGCCGTAATTTTCGGTTTTGGTTTTAACGATATAGGTTTGTGCCGTTATATGAATGATTATGTAACGGAAAAAATAAAACAGTTTCCCGAAAAATTAATAGGTTTTGCAGTTGTCCCTCCCGGCGGCGTAAGACACGGTAAAGAAACGGCAAAAGAAATAGAACGCTGTTTTAATAACGGGTTTAAAGGGGTAGGGGAGCTTTTCCCCGAAGGGCAGAGTTTTGATCTTGTTAACGAAAAAGCGACTTCCGGCTTAACGGGTGCGTGTAAGGAACTTGGTATGCCGTTACTGCTCCACGCGAACGAAACTGTCGGTCATTATTACCCGGGAAAAACAAATATACAAATGCAGGACATAGAAAAATTTATACTGAATAACCCCGATTTAAAAATAATTCTTGCCCATTGGGGCGGCGGGATATTTATCTACGAGACAATGAAAGAAGTCAAAGCAAGTTTTCGCAATGTGTACTATGACATCGCCGTTACCCCGTATCTTTTTGACGAGCGAATCTACCGCGCGGCGAAAGCGTTGGGTTTATGCGAAAAAATTATCTTCGGCAGCGACTTCCCGCTTCTGCCGCCCTCGCGATATGTAAAAGGACTGGAAAACAGCGGGCTGTCTGAAGACGATAAAAACCTGATACTGGGGAAAAACGCGCAAGCGTTGCTTAACTTATAGAAAAAAAATTTGCCGCGAACCGCGTTTTTTTTCTGACATATCAAAAGTTATGCGGAAAGTTTCTCTTTTTACGGCTTTTTAAACCATTTTCCCTTGAAATTTTCACCAAAAATTGATAACATATTAATATATGAGCAAAAAACGGCGTGCTGTTGGGAATAAGGGATTTTTATACACAGCATAAACAAAAAGGAGTTTTTAGATGAAAAATACAAAAACAAACAATGTTAAAAGGCGTAGCTTTTTGGCAATTGCCCTTGTTACGGCAATCTTATTCAGCTTTATCGCCTGCGAGGATGACGATAAGATTGCTCCCGTCATTGATATCCGTTTAAACAAGAATTCCCTTAACTTTATTTTAGGGGGAGAATCGGACAAGGATACAGAAAAATTGACAGTAACAGTTACAAATACAGATAGCAAAGAAGTAACATGGAGTTCAAGCAAGTCCGATGTAGCGTCAGTGGACGATAGCGGAGTAGTTACTGCTTTAAAATCCGGTATTGCAATAATTACCGCAACTTTGAAGAACGGCGGAAAAACGGCGACTTGTACTGTTACCGTACAAGAAATTTTCGTCAACACAAAAGACATTGAGATGATTTCAATACCTGCCGGAACCTTTATCATGGGTCAAAAAGGTATTACGGAACTGACATTTTCGGTAACAATACCGGATCTTTATATGAGTACGCATGAGGTGACGCAGAAGCAGTATGAGACGGTGATGGGGGCGCTGCCGTCGTCGTTTTCAGATGATCCTCCTCCTATCTACGGCGTTGGGGACGATTACCCGGTTTACTATGTCAGTTGGTATGACGCTTTGGTATTCTGTAACAAATTGAGTGAGCAGGAAGGGTTAACTCCGGCATACAAAAAGAAAGATACTTGGACACCTGTGCCGTCAACCAGTAATGATGATTGGAATGAAGTAATAATAGATCCTAAAGCTAACGGGTATCGTTTGCCGACTGAGGCGCAGTGGGAATACGCGTGCCGGGCAGGAACAACAACTGTGTATAATACAGGAGATACGATTAGCGACAATACAGGGTGGTATACAGATAACAGCGGGAAAAAGACGCATGAGGTGGGAAAAAAAACCGCCAATGCTTGGGGACTATACGATATGCATGGGAACGTGTTGGAATGGTGCTGGGATTGGTACGAAACTTATCTGAGCAACCCTATGGGCGCGTCATCGGGTTCTGTTCGCGTGGGACGCGGCGGGGGCTGGGATGATACGCCGGAATTTCTGCGTTCCGCTTTCCGGTACTACTACGATCCGTACATCCGAAACCCTTCCACCGGTTTCCGGGTTGTTCGCCCGTATTAGTATCACTTGCTTAACAGCGAAGCATATTCTTTCTCATAACGCTTCAATGCCGGATGATCGGGGGCTATTGCCAGCGCTTGTTTTAAATAGTAGACCGCGCGGCGTTCTTCGCGGCGGTTGTGGTAGATTTCAAATGTGGCTATAAGAGCGTCAAGGTTTCTGGGGTCTTCAAAAAGACTGGAGCGTAAGTTGGCTAGTACGTCTTCCTGATTTGTCTGTAAACGGCTGCGTAAATAATAATATTTGCTTTTTATCTGACCGCTTGCCGCCGAAATAATACGGTTTTCCAGAATACGGGAAGCTTCGTCCTTTCTGCCGGAATTTATCAGAGCGGAAATATAAATCGCCGCGTATTCGTGATTAGAATTATCACGATCGTATAATTCGCGGGCAAAGTTAAGAGCCCTCGCGTTGTTTCCAAGTCCGCGCTCAACGGTGTACGCGTCTGTTAAATCCTGGGCTGTGCGGCGGACGGCAAGTATTCGATTCAAATACCCCTGCGCTTCCTGCCATCTTTCCCTCTGTATCGCGTCCTTTACGCTCAAGCTTAACACTTCCACGGAAGAACTGTTTGACTTCTTAAGGCGATCCAGCATTTCCCTGCCTTCGGTTTGATCTTCCGCGCGCTGAGACTCCATAAGCAAACCGGCGGCATAAACAAGAGCTTCGGCGTCGTCTTCATTAGCGCGCAAAATTGAGCGAAGATAATTCAACGCGGAATCGCGGTTGCGGTTTCCTTCGGCTTGCACTCTTGCGCGTAAAAAAAGATACGTTCTGTTATTTGAATTAATTGACGCGTAACTATCCAGCGCGGCGTTTGATTGTGAATATTGTCCCTGTTCCAGCAGAATAGCCGCTTTAAGTAAAAGAATTTCTCCGTCTTTTGGATCTGCCTGCAAAATCTCATCTATAGAAGATAACGCCCGCGATAAGTCATGGTTTTCATAATAACAAAAGGCGCGCTCTTTTTTTATTTGCGTACTGTCGGGGTAACGGGTAATTAATTCGGATAAAATATTTATCGCTTCCTGCGGATTTCCCGCGTTCCTTCTCGCGCGGGCAAAACCTATCCTTGCCGGATAACATTCGTCGGAAATATCGTATGCCTGCTTAAAAGCCCTTTCCGCCTGACTATTCCTTCCTTCGCGTTGATGTATCATCCCCTGAAACAACGGCGGCAAAACGGAATTGGGTCTTAAAACTTGCGCCTTCTCAACATTGCTTAAAATATTCGCAAGAACGGCGGACTCGGTTTGCTCATTTACAGCCAGAAACGGCAGAATATGCTCAAAAAAATCGGTTGAGTTTGAGGCGGGCGGAACATATACGCCCTTTTCCGCCTCCCTGATTATCTTGGTATAATTTGATGTCTGCGGAAGATCGACGGCGGGAAGTTTTGCCGGCGAATCGGGGTAAACCAGCCTTATCAATATTGTGTTTATTCCCGACATGGTGCGTCCGAATTCAGAGCCGCTTAAATCCCTGCTTCGGATTAGTTCCACCGCCTGAAGCATAGATGACAAAATTCCTGTTTCTGTCAAACCGCGTATTTCTTCGGCTAGACTGCCGGAAGGCTGATTAGCGGCGGTTTGTTTTTTTGTGTTTTTTGCTTTTTTTTCGGTAGGCTGCCGCGGCTCAGATTGTGGGGATTCCGGTCCTGATTTGCATGAAATCATGATCAATGCGAAGAAAAAAAATATAAAAACGCGATTCCACTTTTTTAAAACCACTATTTGTTATCCAAAAATAAAAAATTTACAGGAGAAATAATACAAAGCGCATATACAAAATACTAACATAATGATACTATCATTAACAATGGATATTAAGAAAAAACTCAACATTTTAACGTATTTCACATTAATATTATCGGTTTTTATAGCAATATCATGCAGTTTTCATTCTTCCGGTATTGATCCTTATTATCTTGCGGGCTCAAAGGAAGACAGGAAAAACCTTATAGAGCTTTTTAACCTGCTTAAAAAAGAAGAACCGGGAAGCAACGGCGAATTTGCCGTAACAAGGGAAATCGCCACAAGTTTCGCGCGTTTAAACGACTATGAAAGGCTTATACATTTTTTAAGCGCAAAAGCGATTAATAACCCGGCTGACCCTTATAACGGCTACTATTTTTTGATGATTGCCTACGCCTATGTTCAGCGGGAATCAAGACCTATCGCCGCCCTTTACTTCGATTTAATCATTAAAAATTACCCCGACCTTATTATCAATGACGAATCCATCCACCTTGTCTGTCTGCGCAACCTTATCAACGAAAACGTCAAAGTAGACCAAAAAGTTTGGTATTACAACGAACTTATCTCCAGATTTGCCGATAAAATCGACTTAGGAACCAGTTATTTTATGCTGGGGCAGGCTTGCGAACAATCCGGCGACTGGAACGGCGCGGTTGCGGCATATACAAACTATTTGCCGTATTCGGGGACTGTAATCCCCGGTTTTCCCTACGCCGACCAGCACGCAAAACATCAGGTTGATTTTAGCAGGTCTCAAAAAGACTGGACTTTTGAAAGTCTGCCCGCGCTAAGAAGCGCCATAGAAGCCGCCCTGGACGCGGGCAACGCAACAGCGCTTATGAGATACCAGACAAAAGTTAACTTTTTCGCCCGTTCATGGGAACAGGTGGAAACCGATGATATTGGTATGAACAAGTTTAATCTTGCCCAATTTATGTACGGAAACCGTATTAAATATTCCCCAATGCTCGATGAATCCTCAAATTCAAACGAGGCGTTCTTAAAAACTAACGGCTGGTCGTTGTCGCTTAATACCTGGTATTTGTACTTTAGAAAGATTTATTTCCCGCAAGACCCGGAAATCCACGGAAGATGGGAATGGGCGGGTATTTACTACGGAGAGAAATTTTGAGCTTTACCGCGTTTAAACGGACAGGAATATGCAAAAGCGGCTTTTATTTCATCTTATTTTTGTTCTGCGTAATCAATTTAACATGGGCGCAGACCGAAGAAAGCCGCCCTTTGCGCGGCAATCAGCCCGATCCTTCGCTTCCTCTCCCTTCCAACAATTCTATGCGGGCTTTTACGTCGGCGGATAACTCCCTTATTACGGAAACGGCTCTTGAACAGCCCCTAACACAGCGTTACATTCAACAGTTTTCAAGTCCTCATGGAATTGCCAATCTTAACGCCGTTTTAGAGAGGGGGAGTCTTTATCTGCCGTTTATCAAAGAAGAAGCCGCCCGTCTTAATATGCCGCCCGAACTGGCTTATCTTCCTGTTATTGAATCCGGTTTTATAATAACGGCAAGAAGCAGATCGGGCGCGGTGGGTCTTTGGCAATTTATGCTTAACAGCATTGCCCCGTACAACATAAGGGTTACCGACCTTATCGACGAACGCCGCGATTTTGAAAAAGCGACAAAAGCCGCCCTGCTAAAACTGGAAGAAAATTACAGAACGCTCGGCAGTTGGGAACTCGCGCTTGCGGCGTACAACAGCGGACTGGGCGCGGTCAGCAAAATTGTAAAAAGAACGGGAAGGCGTGATTACTGGGAACTTGTTAAAAGGGGCGATTTAAAACAGGAAACCCAGCACTATGTACCCAAATTAATCGCGGCAAACTACATTATTTCCCAGCCGCGAAAATACGGTATTAATATCTGGCATGAAAAAATTGATTGGACGGCAATCCCGCTGAAACGCCAGATTTCCATCGATATTCTTGCCGAGGAAACGGGCGTTTCCAAAGATCTGTTACACCGTCTTAACGCGGAACTGCTTCATGGGATAAGCCCCGCCGATTCAAACTACCGGTTAAAAATCCCCGCGGAGGATCTTGAAAAAATTACAAACGCCCTTGAAAGCGGCGACTTAAAATTACTCCGTTACCATTACCATGTGGTTAAAACCGGCGACACATTATGGTCGATGTCAAGGAATTACGGGATAGCCGTAAATATCATAGAACAGCACAATCCGGGGATTTCCGGCAGATATTTAAAAATAGGGGAAACAATTATCATTCCGGCGTTCGGCGACGCGCCTGCGCCCCAAAACCCGCCGCAAAATACGCTGCAAAACAGACCGATAACAGTACCGCCCAATTTTACTGATACCCATATTGTGCAAAAAGGCGAAACTTTTTGGTCTTTGGGCAGAAAATACGGGGTCGATCCCCAAGTTCTGGCGGAGGCAAACGGGCTTAAAATTACCGATATTCTGCATGAAGGAAGAACGATTAGAGTGCCGATAATATTAGAATAATTACTATGAAAAAACTGATAATTTTAACCTTAATTTTTTTCTCCGTTATGGGTGTCTTTGGACAGGAAAAAGCGGGAATTTCCGGCTCGGTAGAATGGGACACATTACGGATTAACGCGGCGGTTTCCCTGAATATGGCTCAAGCGGGGTTGAAAATTCCCGCCGGAAGAAACCATGGGGAATCTCTTTTAACTTCAACTTATTTCCGCCTTATAGAGCCGTGCATTCTGGGGTTTCAGGTAGATTCTTCCACTACAATCGAAGACCTTGTAAACTCCGGCGAACTAACCTTTTCGCATATCGAAACAATCGCCCGTAAGGCAAACTCAACGTCGCCGGCTCTTTCCCCCGACATGAAAAATATTACCAGGTCAGTAACAATACCGATTTCATCTATCAGCTCCATGCTCTTAACTCATAGAAGAGCCGCTCCGGTTTCAAAAACATTAATCCCCGTTTCCACCGCTAAGTACACGGGGATAGTCATTATCGCTCTGGATGAGCTTCCCATACACGGAATGAACAGCGCCGCTATGCCCGTTCCCTGCCTGTTTCCGAAAATCTGGGACACCGAAATGAACCTTATTTATGATCGCTATATGCTGGAACCTCAATTTGAGGGCGTTATAGTACGATATACTACGGCGCAAAATATTTTCCAGAAAAACCCGTCGGGTCTTTCCGAAGAATTGCAAAAAATCGTAGGCGACAGACCTTTACGCATTTTCGCGCAAGGCGTTTTTGGAGTGAAGCCCACAGACCTTATCATCGAAAGAAGCGACGCGATGACGATTATTTCTTCGGAAGAAAACCGCCGCCTTTTGTCGCAGGGTAAAGTTGTTTTTGTTCTTGATGATTCTGTCCTGCGCTATGAATTCAGCGGCGAATAATTAATCTGCCCATTATTGCGGCTATTGATTGCTGTAAGATAATACTCATCAATGTAGGCAAAACCGCCGCCTCGGGCAAAAAGGTTACGGCGATTGTCATAACCGCGCTGTTATTCCGTAATCCGCCGGCAATAACAAGGGCGGCGGTTTTTTCGTTATCGCATTTTGCCGCAATGCCGTTAAGTCTCGCGAGCAGAAAACTTGAAACTGTTAAAAACAAACAAAGAACGCCCGTCTTCCAAAGAAGCGGGTCGTCAAGTTTTAAAATGTGCGCTATTGCCGCGGAGTTAGCCGCAATAACAAGCATCAGGCAGAATTTCGCGAAGGGGTCTACCGCGGGGCAAATTTTTTGCGGTATCGCGCCCCTGCTTGTCTCGTTTAACGCAACGCCTATTATCGTGGGAACCACAACCATAAAAATTAAAGAAACCGCTATCCCGCTTATATCCATCGCCACTTTTGCGCCCATAAGAATTGAAAGCGTCCCCGGAACAACAAGCGGGGCAAGCATGGTATCAAGCAGGATTAACGAAAGTCCCAACGCTTTGTCTCCTTTGTAAATAGCCGACCAGATAAAACCGGAAACCGCCGTAGGACCGGCAAAAAGAAGCACAAAACCCGCGATTACATCCGTATCTTTAATAAACTGCGAAGATAGAAAAAGCGCGGCTAACGGCATTAACACATGAGTTGAAAAAAAGAAAAGCAGAATAGGAGCGGGGCTTTTTACGGCGGAGCCTAATTCAACGGCGGTAAGTTTTAACGCGCCTGAAAATGTCATAATACCGAACAGTAAAATTACATAGGGACGAAGCGGCAGAAAAAAGCCGGGGAAAAGCAAACCAAGCGCAACGGACAAAGGGGTCATAACAGGCATAAGCCTGTCCATAACTTGATTTGTCTTTAAAAGACCGTTTCTTAACATTTTTTAATTTTCCAGAATTGTAATTTCCACTCTTCTGTTTTTCTGCTTTCCTTCTTCGGTTTTGTTATCCGCAATCGGATTGTCAGCGCCGTATCCGCGAACCACCATGCGATCCGCCGTGCGAACTTTATTGGCAAGGAAATAATCGGCTACCGCTTTTGCCCTTTCCTGCGAAAGCTTGATATGATCGTCTCTTGTTCCGCTCGCCAAAGCCGTATGTCCGCTGATTACAATATCTCTGTCCGGATATTTTTTTATAATAGCCGCGATTCTTTCAAGTTTTTCCAACTCTCCGGGGAGCATCTTGTTGGAATCGGCGTAAAATTGAATATTCTCCAGTCTTAATGAAATGCCATCGTCAACAACACTGACTACAACGTCGGGAATTTTAAGGCGATCTATTTCTTTTTCAATCTCCGCCGCAAATTTCTCTTTGTTCATTATTTCAGATTCGATAAATTCCGCCTGCGCTGTTCCGCGGAATTCTATTTTTCTTTTGTCTGACATATCAAAAGTCATGCGGAAACTTTCTTCGTAGGCGATTGCCTGTCCAAGCGAATGATCCCAGTAAACAAGTTGATCAAAATCGCCCATAATGCGCACAGGATAAAGCCGACCCTGCGCGGCTTGAGGTCTTGAAGCTATTTTATAACTTACGGAAAAAACCGGATAACTTTTTCCCTTCCATTCGCGCTGCCCTACATAAGCATAATTTGCCGTAAATGGTATGCGGTACGGCTCCTCTATTCCAAACGAGTCCCTAAAATCGTGTATCTCGTAGCCTTCCGCTCTCCATGTATCCAAAACTTTTAATTCCTTGTTTGGGAATACAGGCACATTACGCACAACCGGCATATAGTATTGCGGATCTATCGTAAGGTATCCGAATTTATCACGCTCAAAAACAGACTCATATTCCCTTGCCCAGAAAAACCCCGCTCCCGCCTGCGTTCTGCTCGCGGCGTCATAGACAACCCGTTCCGAAGTTTGAAAAATAGCCTTGTGTACGCCCCTGCCGTCTTTTACATCGGTAACTTCTACCGCGATACGATTAAGTATTTCAGCGCGATGGCTTAAAACGCCGTTTAAAAAAACCGCTTCGTCCACAACGGAAAGTATCCTATACCGCGCGCCCTTTATATGTTTATACTCAAAAACCTCGCACTGCGCGTTAAAAGGGCGCAAAGTATTTAACAACAGGAGAAGCGCAAGTACGGGTATTAGTCTTTTTTTTGCCATATATGGTAATTATATGCCTTTAAATGTAATTTGACTACTTGAGTTTTAGGATTCTTACCGCGAACAAATAGAGCGTTCCCTAGGGGATTTTACCTATTTTTTTGGCTATATTAAACGACCGTTTATTTTATACATCTTAAAAAAAAGGTATCTTTTGTTTGTTTTTACAAAAGGAATTTTTTTCACTTGATTCTTTGTACTTTCTTTGGAAATTTGCTTTACATAACCGAATATTTAGGGTAATATTTCGATATGCAGGTGTTACCTGCATTTGTTAAAATGTACATAATAAACGGTCGTTTATTTTATACACAAATTTAGGGGAAAACAATGAGGAAATTATTCAAACTAATTGGGGTTATTGCCATTGCGGCGGTAATCGGACTCGGGATGGTGTCTTGCGGAGAAGATGAAGAAGAAGACAACACAAAAAATTCAGGAAGCGGCGGCGGCAGCAGTGTTCCGTCCGAACTTATCGGCAAATGGACTTCGGGCTCCGGTTCCGGCTCTTATACGATCGAGATAAGATCTGTCGGTGTATTAATTATAACAACATCTTCAACGCCACCTACTGAAGCTGTTTATGATATAGTTGTTTCGGGTAGAACTGTTATACTCAAACATGGCAACGAATCTGTTGGAATATTTGACTATTCCATTGATAGTACTTATGGAAGCGCTGTAATGTATATTTCTAATGCAGGCGGCACTATTGCAAAGACTATAGCGGCTTCTTCATTTACAAAACAAATCTCTGCGCCCGCAAATGTAAAAGCTTCGGCGTCTTCAAGCAGTAACAGTATTACTATATCATGGAATTCGGTATCGGGAGCCAGTATCTATAATGTGTACCGCAGTACAACCCCTTCCGGTCCTTATAGCAATATAGGAAATACATCTTCCACCTCTTATACAGACAGCGGGTTATCCCAAGGTATCATCTATTATTACCAGGTATCCGCCAGCGGTTACGGCGGAGAAAGCGACAGGTCTTCAACCGTTTATGCGTCAATATCATCCGGAGGTAATATTCCGAATAATCCGGATAATTCGGGACAGCAGGCTCTCAATCCGCCCTCAAATGTATCCGCTTATGCGGAATCTTCAAACAGTATTACAATAACATGGAATTCGGTATCGGGAGCCAGCGGATATTATGTGTATCGCAATACAACCTCTTCCGGTTATTATAGCCTTATAGATCAGGTATATTCCACCACCTCTTATACAGACTACTATGTAGACTCAGGTACCACCTATTATTACAAGGTATCCGTTTTTAGAAATGGCACAGAAAGCGACATGTCTTCATACGCTTCTGCAACAACTTCAGGCGTCGGAGTACCCTCTGATTCAGGTAACATTGATTTATCATCAAATTCGTGGTATTCCAATAATATATCCTCCTACGCAACCCATAATTACAAATTTTACGCAAATTCAGGGACTACCTATACTATTCAATGGGAAGATTTAGACAATTCATCCTACACTGCTGATATAAGAGTCGGACTAAGAGGAGAAGGAGTCTCATCGTATGTTGTTGAAGTGGCTGATAGAAACCCTACTAATAATTTCCAATATACTGTCTCAACAGCAGGTTATTACATCATAGAAGTGCAAGGTAGTTACGGTTCTTACAGAATAAAATATAGTAGTGGTTACTAAGCGATGCATGCGTACTACGCAAAGGCGGCTTACACCGCTTTTGCGTAGTGTTTACAAGCCCCATCCCAGAAAATTTCCAATATCTTCCGTTAAATCATCTAATTTATCCAAATTATAAGGCGTTTCCTGATACACATAATTCAGCCAATTATTAAAAAATAGGTTTGCGTGCGCGCGCCAGCGGACAATGGGCGGTTTTGACGGATCGTTATCGGGATAATAATTTATAGGCACTTCAATCGGCAAACCTTTGGCAACGTCGCGTTTGTATTCCCTGTCCAGCGTAAGCGGATCGTACTCCATGTGTCCTGTGACATAAATTTCCCTGCCGCCGCGCGCGGAAGCGATAAAAACCCCCGCTTGCGGAGTCTCGGATAAAATTGTCAGCCGTTTTTCAGCCGCTATTTTATCCCTGTCGCTTGCGGTGTGCCGCGACTGGGGGGCAAGAAATTCATCGTCGAACCCGCGGAATAATAAATGCCGCTGATCTTTTACGGTATGCGGAAAAACCCCGAATAATTTTTTATCCAGCTTATACTTTGGAATGTTGTATCTGTAATAAAGCCCGGCTTGCGCGCCCCAGCAGATGTGCAGGCAGGAAAAAACATTTTCCTGCGAATATTCAATTATTTTTACAAGCTCGTCCCAGTAGTCGACTTTCTCAAAAGGCAGGGTTTCAACAGGCGCGCCCGTAATTATCAGCCCGTCAAAACGCACCTTTCTATTTATGATTTCTTCGGCGCTTATATAGAACTTTTCCAGGTGTCCGGGCGGGGCGTTTTTTGACGTATGGCTGCCCATGTTCAGGAAGGTAATATCGATCTGCAGGGGAGTGTTGCCCAAAAGCCTTAAAAGCTGGATTTCCGTGTCCAAGGTGGTGGGCATTAAATTGATTATTCCCACCCTTAAAGAGCGGATATCCTGAGATTCGGCGCGGTCTTCCGTCATGGCGAAAATGTACTCGTTGCATAGGGTGTCGTATGCCGGTAATTCCCTTGGTATTTTTATGGGCATGTCTATTTTTTAACATATTTCCCGGCAAATTACCATTAATTTCGTTCGTATAACGGGCAAAAATGGGGGTTTTTCAGCTTTTTATTCTGGAATTCGCATTATTGCGCTATCCTTATTGCAGTTTTTATAGAAGTAGTTTAAATTTATAGTAGAGTAATTTGCTCCAAAAATAAAAAAGTTATGAAGGAGAACCGAAACAAAATAGTTTCGGAGCATCTGTATGAAAACAATTTTTGTTGTTGATGACAGCGATACAAATTTGTCTATGGCGGAAGCGGTACTGGAAGATCAATACCGCGTAATGACTATGCCGTCCGCGGCGAAAATGTTTAACCTTTTAGGGAAAATTATTCCCGATATGATACTTCTTGATATAGAAATGCCCGAAATGGACGGTTTTGAGGCGTTAAAGAGGCTGAAATCCGAAAACACATGGATGGAAATCCCTGTTATCTTCCTTACCGGCAGAAATAACGCGGAAGTGGAAGCGCACGGTTTTGAACTTGGAGCCGTAGATTTTATTACAAAGCCTTTTTCCGCTCCCGTACTGCTGAACCGCTTAAAAACCCATCTTGGAATCGATGATATTATCCGCGAAAGAACAGAAAAACTGCACGCGCTTCAAAATAGTATCGTCGCGGTTTTGGCGGACATGGTGGAAACCCGCGATAAGGGGACAGGCGGTCATATTGAACGCACATCCATGTATATCGATATATTGATTAAAGAAATGAAAGAAAAAGGAGTTTACGCCGAAGAAATCAACGGCTGGGATCTTGAAAGAATTGTTTCGTCGGCTCGTATGCACGATCTTGGAAAAATTTCCATTACGGATACTATCGTTAACAAGCCGGGTAAACTTACTGACGATGAATATGAAGCGATGAAAGGGCACGCCAAGGAAGGCGAGCGCATTATAGATGAAATTATTTCGCGCACGGGCGAAGGCGACTTCCTTCTTAACGCGAAATTATTCGCGGGAACTCATCATGAAAGATGGGACGGTAAAGGTTATCCGCGCGGGCTTAAAGGAACGGAAATCCCCCTGCAGGGACGTATAATGGCGATTGTAGACGTATATGACGCGCTTGTTTCAGAACGTCCGTATAAAAGAGCGTTTTCGGATGATGAGGCTATAAATATTATTATGCAAAATTCAGGAACTCATTTTGATCCGAAAATAGCTGATTTATTTTTTGAGGTAAGGGATCATATAAAAGCGGTGAAGGCGGCTATTTAATGGGGCTTTGGCTGAAAAAGATTTTTTCTCTTATTACTCACATTCAGCTGCTTGTTGTAATAGCGGCGTTTACTCTTATGGTTTCATTCAGCTATTACTTTATGAGCAATATTGAACGCAAGCATTTAATAAGAGACGCTGATTATGTAATGGATAACGTACAGCTTTTTATAAATGACAGAATTGACAAGTCCGATAATAACCCGTCAAGCCTGACGGAAGATATATATAATTTTGTTATAAAAGCTCATGTTACAGATAACAGTTATGGAATTCTTATAGACAGCGATTTTAACGTGCTTGCCCACCCTCATCCCCTTTATGTAGGCAAGAATATAAATCAAATGAACGACGGACCCGCCATAAAAAAAGAATTGGAAGAAGGCAGAAAAATTTCGGAAAGAAAAGCAACCGATTATAACGGCGATGAGTCAATCCTTTTTGCCAGGCGTTTAAATAACGGCTGGTATTTGGCAATAATCGCGTACGCGGACAATTATTATAAAAGTTTATTTATGATAGGCAGAATTTTAATTACGTTAGGTGTTATTTTTGCGGGTATTTTAAGCGTAATTTTATTGGGAATGTTTTTTGCAAAAGAAAGGGCGGAAGAACGCACAAAAATAATGCTGGACGCAACCCCTCTTTGCGCCAACTTTTGGAATAACAGATTTGAAAATATAGATTGTAATAACGAGGCTCTTAAATTATTCGGATTGTCAAATAAAAAAGAATATCTGGATAACTTTTTTGAGTTGTCTCCCGAGTATCAGCCGGACGGACAATTATCAAAAGATAAAGCTATAGAGTATGTAAAAAAAGCGTTTGAAGAAGGTTTTCTGCGCTGCGAGTGGATGCATCGTACGTTAAAAGGCGAATTGATACCGTGTGAAATTACGCTTGTCAGAGTGAAGCAAAAAAAAGAAACCATAGTCTGCGGCTATACGCGCGATCTGCGCGAGATTAAAACGATGATGTCCAAAATGCGCGAAGCGGACGAATGTACGCAGGTTTTATTTGACGCTACGCCCCTTAGCAGTTTTATGGTTGATAAAAAACTGGAAATAATTGAATGTAATCAGGAAATTGTCAGGTTGTTCGGTCTGCGGGAAAAAAAGGAATTCTTTGTAAGAATGTACGACTTTTTCCCGGAATACCAGCCTTCGGGAGAGATGTCAAAAGAACGGATTATCGAATATTTTGACGAAGCGTTCGACGAAGGGCATTGCCGCTTTGAGTGGATGCATCAAAAACTTGACGGAGAGCAAATACCTACGGAAGTTTCATTGGTTCGCGTTAAATTCCGCGGCGAATACGCCGTCGCCGGTTTTATCAGGGATTTGAGAGAATTAAAAACAATGATAGCTGAAATGCAAAAGGCGAAAATTGCCGAGGAAAGCAGTAAGGCAAAAAGCGACTTCCTTGCGAAGATGAGCCATGAAATACGCACGCCTATGAACGCTATCTTGGGCATTACGGAGATTCAGCTTCAGGATAAGGCGCTTCCGATTAAGACAAAAGAAGCGCTGGAAAGAATTTACAATTCGGGCGATTTATTGCTGGGCATAATAAACGACATTCTGGATCTTTCAAAAATAGAAGCCGGAAAACTGGAATTGCACATGATGCAATATGATATCGCGAGTCTTATTCACGACAGCGTTAAACTTAATGTTTTACGCTACGAAAATAAACCGATAGAATTTAAATTGATTGTAAATGAAAACGTACCGTTAATTCTGGACGGCGACGAGCTTAGGATAAAACAAATTTTGAATAATGTTCTTTCTAACGCGTTTAAATATACGAATGAAGGGCAGATAGAATTTGAACTGTCCTGCGAGAAACAGGAAAATAATTCGCTTTATATGATAATATTCCGCGTTACCGATACGGGACAGGGAATGACGGCTGAGCAGGTAAGTAAACTCGGAGACAAATTCAACCGCTTTAACATGGAAGCCAACCGAAAAACGGAAGGCACCGGGCTTGGCATGAATATTACAATGAATTTAATTCAAATGATGAAGGGGAACATAAAGATAGAAAGCACTCCCGGTTTAGGTTCCACATTTATCGTGCGTCTGCCGCAGGAAAGCGTTAATGACGAAGTTATCGGCAAAGAGATGGCTGAAAACCTGATGAAGATGAATCTAAAAAACACGACAAAAATAAGGAACGCTCAGATAACGCAGGAATTTATGCCTTACGGACGCGTTCTTGTTGTAGACGATGTTGAAACAAACCTGTATGTTTCCCGCGGTCTTATGGCTCCTTACGGAATATCGGTAGATACCGCGATAAGCGGATTTGACGCTATAGAAAGAATAAGAAGCGGAGCGACATACGATATTATTTTCATGGATCACATGATGCCCAGAATGGACGGCATAGAGACTACAAAAATTATCCGCGATTTTGGATATACAAACCCGATAGTCGCGTTAACAGCTAACGCGCTTGCGGGACAGGCGGAGATGTTTTTAAAGAATGGTTTTGACGATTATATTTCAAAACCGATAGATATTCGCCAGTTAAACAATGTGCTTAACAAATTAGTGCGCGACAAACAGCCGGAGGAAGTGTTAAAAGAGGCGCGTAAACAAAAGACCCATCTGTACGCCGGAGGCAGACATAATATCGCGGTTGACCCTCAATTAGCTGAATATTTTGTAAGGGACGCGAAAAAAGCCGTAAGAATTTTAAACATGATTTACGAAAATAATTGCCGCAGAGAAACCGATATTTCAGCGTTCATAATCAACGTACATTCCATGAAGAGCGCTCTTGCCAATGTGGGAGAAAACAAGCTTTCCGACGAAGCGTCGCAGCTTGAACAAATCGGCAGAGACAACAATATCAAGCTTATTTTATCCTCTATGCCCGCGTTTTTAGAAAAATTAAATAAAGTTGTTGAAAAATTTGGTACCGACGAAGAAGACGCCGCCGGTTCCGCGGGCGCCGAGACAATAGATTTGGCTGTTTTTAAGGAAAAATTGAACGCAATTCAGGAAGCATGCGCTTCTTACGATAAAAAAGCCGCAAAAACGGCGTTATCGGAACTAAAACACATGAACTATCGGGCGGTAAAAGAACAGCTTAGTTTAATAGACGAACACCTTTTACATAGTGAATTTGACGAAGCCGCAAGCGTTGCCAATCAAATACAATTTTCCTGATTTTCTATTGACATTTTCAGTAAAAAAAGTTAGGTTTATATCAGTTTAGTTTTTCATTTAAAAAAGGGCTCAAAGTAACCCCGGTTACAGAGACCTTTTTTTTATGGTTCGGCTCCAAGGGTGGGATATGCAGTATACCGGCAAAGAAAATCCGGAAGTTTCAACAGCGCGGCAGCCGCTTGAGGCTGTTCTAAAAGGACTGGGTTTTAGTCTTGTCGAATTTGCCGTTTCCCGGCATAAGGGCAGCGTTCAAATCAGGGCGGTGATTTACAACGGTAAAAGCATCGGCACGGACGACTGCACAAAGGCGCATCGCGCGATAATGCCGCGGCTGGAACTTGAGTTTGAGGGACAGGATATCTATCTGGAAGTGTCATCTCCCGGAGTAGACAGACTGATTAAAAACGGAGCCGAGTTTGCCAATTATATTGGCAGAGGAGTGCGGTGTTACCGCACCGACATTTCCGATTGGACGGCGGGAATTTTGGAAGCCGCCGGAGAAAAAGGAATTATAGTAAAGACAAAAGAAGGAAGCGTCAAAATGGAATTTGATATAATTGCCAAAGCAAAACTTGACGCTTCGCAGGAGGTATAAATTGGGAACAGACATGTCGCAGGCGATTCGTCAGATAAATCAGGATCGCGGTATTCCCGAAGACCTGATACTGCGGACTATAGAAGATACTCTGATTGCCGCATATAAACACCGTTTTGGAAACGCGGACAACGCGGTCGTACAATTTGATGAAGAAAATTTAGAAGTCTCTATTTTCGCCAAGAAAAAAGTAGTCGAGCAGGACGGCGTTTATGATCCTGTAACCGAAATTGATCTGCTGGAAGCAAAGGAACTCAACCCGGACGCCGAAGCCGGCGATGAAATACTGGTAGAAATCGATCCAAAACAATTTGATCGTATAACGGTTCAGAGCGCGAAGCAAAAAGCCCACCAGACAATCAGGGATATTCAAAAGGACAGTCTTTATTCCGAATTCAAGGATAAAGAAGGAGAGATAATAATCGGTTATTACCAGCGGGAACGCAACGGCACTATTTATGTGGATATCGGTAAAATAGAAGGAATCCTTCCCAAAAAATACCAGTCCCCAAGGGAAATATACCATGTAAACGACAGAATAAAATCGCTTATCGCGGAAGTAAAAAAAGATTCTTCCGGTCTTCAAATTGTTCTTTCAAGAACGCATACGGAATTTGTGCGCGCGATTTTTGAGCTTGAAGTTCCCGAAATCTACGACAAGACTGTGGAAATACACAAGATTGTCCGCGAGCCGGGCTTCCGCACAAAACTCGCTGTTTTCTCAAACCGCGAAGACGTCGATCCTGTCGGCGCGTGCGTCGGGCTTAAGGGCGTTCGTATTCAGGCGGTAATCAAAGAACTGGAAGGGGAAAAAATCGATATTCTTAAATACGATCCCGACCCAAGACGATTCATTAAAAACGCCTTATCGCCCGCGGAAGTGCGCGATGTAATAATTTTGGACGAAGGCAAACATCAGGCGCTTGCTGTTGTCAGCGATTCAATGCTGTCGCTCGCAATCGGCAAACAGGGGCTTAACGTGCGCCTTGCGAACAGGCTTGTAGACTGGAACATCGACGTAAAAACCGAATCGCAATTCGCGGAGATGGATATTGCCGCCGAGTCGCGCCGCGCGGTTGCCGATTTGTTCGGCGACAATGAGTCTTACGAAGATGAAATTTCCAGAATCGGCGAACTTCCCAATGTGGACGCCCGCGTCGCGCAAATCCTGCTTGATAACGGCATTGATTTAATCGAAGATTTCCTCGGCATTAGTCAGGAAGATTTGGAAGCGAAAGGATTATCCTCCGCGGAACTTGACGGACTGCGTAAACTTATCGAAGAGCATGTTGAAATTGTCGAAGAAGAAACCGCTTATGAAGAAGAGGAAGAAAAACCGGAAGAAGAGACAACAGAAGAGAGCGGTGAAGCGGAAGAATATGAATGTCCCGAATGCGGAGCGAAGATAACCGTAGAAATGACTACCTGTCCAAGCTGCGGTATTGGACTTAGTTTTGAATACGAAGAGGATGAGTAAAAAGAGGATATATGGCTGAAGAAACTGACAAGAATAAAAAACCAAAAGCTCAGTTAATTAAACATTCACAAAGCGAAGAGAACGCGGCGGAGAAGAAATCGGAGCAGGCTGAACATCGTAGGGTAAAGGTTGTGATGAAAAAACCAACCGCCGCTCCCAAAAAAGCTTCTCCTAAAGTTGTTGTCAGCGCGCCTTCAGCAAAAACTTCTGCGATTAAAAAACCCGATGATAAAGAAAAAAGACCCGCGCAAGAGTCCGCGGAAAACGCAAAGGGCAATTCTTTTCAATTACCGCAGCGTCCCGCCGCGGCGGCAGGAAGGGTAGGCGGTAAATTAGTCGGCGGGAAAGCGTCTGCTTCTCACCATGGGCGGCAGGGACAGCCCCGCGGAAATAAAACCGAAGGCGCCTCAGGGCGCGGTTTTGGGCAGCGTCAAAGCGGCGCGGGACAGCCGCAAAGATCCGGCGGCTTTCAGCCAAGGCAGGGCGTGGGCGGAAATAAACAATTCGGCGGAGGCGGAGGCTTCCGCGGCGGGCAGAGCGGCAACCGCGGCGGTTTCGGCGGAGCGGCGCCCGCAGGACCGATACCGGAAGGGAAGGGACCGGCAAAGCGCAAATTTATAACAAAGAAAACAACATACAACCGCAAAGAAAAAGAACTGGAAATGGAGGAGAAACTTCTCCAGACAAAGAAAAAAATAACACATATCGCGAACCCTGTGCCGAAGTCCATTGATATTATGGAAGTAATCTCGGTATCGGAACTGGCGCGTAAAATGAATTTAAAAGCGTCCGACCTAATCACAAAACTTATGAGCATGGGGCAGATGGTTACCATAAACCAGCAAATTGACGCGGATACCGCGACCATTCTCGCGGCGGAGTTCGGGGCGGATGTAAAAATAGTCAGTCTCTACGATGAAACAGTAATAGAAACAACTTCGGACGACAACGCGGCTCTTCTCCCGCGCCCTCCGGTTGTTACCGTTATGGGACATGTTGATCACGGAAAAACCAAATTATTGGACGCTATCCGCAAATCGGACGTAGTGTCGGGCGAATTCGGCGGCATTACCCAGCATATCGGCGCGTACATGGTTGAAACTCCGCACGGCGCTCTTACTTTCCTTGATACGCCCGGTCATGAGGCGTTTACGCGCATGAGAGCAAGAGGCGCGCAAATAACGGACATTGTAGTGCTTGTTGTAGCCGCCGACGACGGCGTTATGCCGCAAACTATCGAGGCTATCAATCACGCGAAAGACGCGAAAGTGCCGATCATTGTCGCCGTAAATAAAATTGACAAACCTGAGGCGAATCCCGACAGGGTGAAAAGCCAGCTTTCCGAACTTGGGCTAATGCCCGAAGATTGGGGCGGACAGACAATATTTGTAGAACTTTCGGCTCTGCAAAAAACAGGTATTGATAAATTAATTGAATCTATTTTATTGGAAGCCGAGCTTTTGGATTTAAGAGCCAATTTCCAATGCAGCGCGGAAGGTAAAATTCTTGAATCAAAAGTTGATCACGGGAGAGGCGTTGTCGCGACGGTGATGATCGAAAGAGGAACACTTGCAGTCGGAGACGCGTATGTCGCCGGCATTTGGTCGGGCAAAGTGCGCGCGATTTTTAACGACAAGGGAGAAAAAATAAACAAGGCGACTCCTTCCATGCCGGTTGAGGTTCTTGGTTTTGACGGTATTCCCAACGCGGGAGACCCGTTCCAGGTGGTCGATGATGATAAAGTCGCGCGCGAATTTTCATCCAAACGTCATGAACTGCGCCGTTTTGAAGACGCAAAGATACTCAAAAAAGTAACAATGGACAACCTGCATGACATGATAAGCGACGGCACTATTCAGGAGTTAAAAGTAATCATAAAAGCGGACGTTCAAGGTTCGGCGGAAGCGTTAAAATCAAGTTTGGAAAAATTAAGCACAAAAGAAATACGCCTGCATGTAATACAGGCGCTTCCCGGTCCCGTTAACGAAGGCGACGTAGATCTTGCCATTGCGTCAAAAGCGATAATTATCAGCTTTAACGTGCGCCCGCTGCCCAAGGCGAAGATTCTTGCGGATCAGGAAAAAGTAGACATAAGAAAATATAATATTATCTACAGAGCGGTGGACGAGATAAGACTTGCAATGGAAGGAATGTTAAAACCGGACACAAAGGAAGAAGTAATAGGAACCGTGGAAGTCCGCGACACATTCAAAGTGCCCAAAATCGGCACTATCGCCGGTTGTTACGTGCAAACCGGAATTGTCAGGCGAAGCTGCGCCATCAATGTTATTCGGGATCAGGTTGTTATTCATCACGGAAAAATCGCGTCATTAAAACGATTTAAGGACGACGCGCGCGAAGTTGCGGCGGGCTACGAATGCGGCATTGGTTTGGAAGGTTTTGACGATATTCACGTCGGCGATTTGTTTGAAGCTATCGAGACCGTGGAAATCGCCCGCAAATTGAGCTCTTAAATGCCGGCTTTCAGAACGGAACGTCTTGGACAGACGATACAGGAAAAAATAGGCTCGCTGATTCTTGAAGGCAAAATAAAAGATTTCCGCGTTAACACATTTCTTTCCATAACCAAAGTAGACGTATCAAAAGATTTGTCCTTTGCCGACGTTTATGTTTCCGACATTCGCGGTAAAATAAACGAAAAAGAAGTGGAAGGCTTGCAAAGCGCGGCGGGTTTTATTCAGTCCCAGCTAGGAGCGACAATGCACATAAGAAAAATCCCGCGCCTTCGTTTTCACGCCGATAAAAGCATAGGCGAAAGTTTTGATATAATAAAGAAGATAGAGGAACTAGTTGAACCGGAAAACAGAAGCGCCCAAGTCGGGACTGATACTGCTGAATAAAAAGCCCGGCGTTACTTCCTTTGAAGCGTTAGGTGAAGTAAAACGCGCTCTTGGAACGGGCAAAGTAGGGCACACCGGAACTTTGGATAAATTCGCACAAGGACTTTTGGTAGTGCTGACAGGCAGGGCGCTGAGACTCACACCTTGGTTTTCTCATTGCGACAAACAATACCGGGGACGTATTCACTTTGGCGCGGAGACTGATACTCTAGACCCTGAGGGCAATGTAATTGCGGAAGCGCAGCCGCCTTCGCGCGAAAGAGCAGAGCAGGCTATTAAAACATTTAAAGGCGAAATAATGCAAAAACCGCCTGTTTTTTCCGCTATTCACATAAACGGACAGCGCGCCTCAAAACTTGCCCGAAGCGGCGATGTCCCCGAAATGAAAGAAAGACCCGTAACCATTTACAACCTTGAACTGGAAGCATGGGATCCCCCCTTTGCCGACATTTTCGTCCACTGTTCAAGCGGCACATACATACGCTCCCTCGCGAGAGACATCGCCATGGCGGCAGGCAGCAGGGCGCACCTATCTTCGCTTACAAGAACCCAAGTCGCCGCCTTTTCCCTGGACATGACAGATAACTCAATTCCCTCTCCGCGCCCCATAGACAAATCAGTAATCGCCGCGCTTGGTCTGCCGCGGTACGAAGTAACGCCGCCGGAAGCGGAAAATATTTCCCACGGCAAACCGCTTGCGCCGATTCTTGAAGAGAAAAAAAATTTTTCACAGAACCCGCTTTCAACTCACAATGCGGCGGATTTTTCCGCGGCTGTGTTTGAAGGAGAAAACCTTATCGCTGTTGTAGAAAAAATAGGCGGTGTGTGGAAGTACGGGTGTGTGCTGTGAGGAATTTTTTACCACGAACCACACGAACCAGCACGAACAACGACAAGATATCGGAGTATAAGTTCGTGTGGTTCGTGGTTAATTTTCTTTCTCAACCCCTCAAATTAGGGGTAAAAACCCGCGTTTTTCCCCATTTTTTCAATATTTTTGATAAATTTTCCTGTTTTCGCTTGCCTTAAATTTAAAAAAAGTATAATATTGAAGAGAATCAGTTTGATCTGGGGGGGAAAAACTGAAAATATCCAAATTTGCCCTGCTGTTGGCAGTGGGGCTTCTAGTCCAAATACCGATTTTTTCTCAGGAAGCCGAGCAGGAAACTGATCTGTCCGCGCCTGCTGTTACGGAAGATCCTTACCGGATCGCCGAACAGAATATGACATTTGGAAACGGACCCGCTCAAGCCCAGCGGAACTCAGGCGCGTCAATCTGGGTTGTGTTCAGAATGATACTGGTTCTCGCTCTTGCCGCGGCGGCAATTTACGGAATTTTATTTTTTGTTAAACGTTCTTCAAAGCAAACCGCTTCAAGCGACCCCTTTTTAAAAGTTTTAGCAAGCTCTCATCTTGGTTTTAACCGTTATGTGCATATCGCCTCTGTCGGCTCCAAGGCTTGGCTGCTGGGAGCGAGCGAAGGCGGCGTGAATCTTATCAGCGAAATTGATGATAAAGAAATTATAGACGCAATGCTCCTTGAGGATTCAAAGAAAAGCGCGGAGACTCAAAATCGTTTCCCCGATTTTTTGTCGATTATTCGCCGGCTTGGAACTCCGGTTCAAGCGCGTTCTTCCGATAGTGATGAAATTCGCAAACGCCGCGAAAGGCTTAAGGGGATGTAATGCGCGTAACAAGAATAGTTAATCATAAATTAACGGTATTGGCTTTGTTCGCGGCATTTTTTATTCTCTTACCGGTTTCGGCTAACGCGCAGCAGCAGTTTCCGGAAAGAGCGGTACAGGGAACGACAAATTTAATTGCGCCTCCGGGACCTCCGGCGATTCCTTTTATCGACTTAACCATACGAAACCCGCAGGGCGGACAGGAAGTGGCGTTTTCATTACAGTTATTGCTGTTGTTAACCGTTCTTTCTCTCGCGCCCAGTATCATTATACTAATGACAAGTTTTTTACGCGTTTCAATCGTTTTGGATTTTATAAAACGCGCGCTTTCATTACAGCAGGTTCCTCCCAATCAGGTAATTTTAGGCATATCGCTTTTTCTTACCGTGTTTATCATGTGGCCGACATTCAGCGCTATTTATACTAATTCCGTACAGCCGCTTTCCGCGGGTACGCTTTCTGTTGAAAACGCATACAGGGAAGCGGAAGCTCCTTTAAGAGTTTTTATGTACAGACAAATGAGTAGCCGTCCGGAAAACATAAGGCTCTTTATGGCAATGCGCGGTCTTGACCGTCCCAACACGTTAGCTGACGTTCCTACTTATGTTTTAATTCCGGCGTTTATTCTTAATGAGCTTACCGTAGCGTTTAAAATAGGAATACTGCTTTTTATTCCGTTTATTGTAATAGATTTTGTTGTCGCAAGCGCGCTTATGTCCATGGGTATGATCATGCTCCCTCCTGTTATGATCTCCATGCCATTTAAGTTAGTCCTTTTTATCCTCGTAGACGGATGGGGACTATTAACGGATCAGCTTGTCCGTTCATTTTTATAAGGAGTAAGGAATGAGCGTAGGTGATGTAGTAACCGTTTTACGAGAGGGAATATTGGAAACAATTATTCTTGCGGCTCCTATTTTATTATCAGCGTTAGCGATTGGTTTAGTTGTTGCGATACTTCAAGCCGCGACATCAATTCAGGAACAGACGCTTACGTTTGTGCCAAAATTGTTTGTTATTCTTGGAGTGCTTGCGTTATTCGGCGGTTTTATGGTTACGTCTCTTGGAGAATATACAATAAGACTGTTTGAGCGAATTCCGGAAATGGCGAGGTAAAGAGTGATAGAAAACGCGGTTTTACAGAATATTCTCTCCTTCGGACCTGTCTTTCTGCTGATAGCGGTAAGGGCTTTTGCCATGATTCAAACTGCTCCGATTCTTTCGTCCGAAGCTGTTCCTCAAACCGCGAAAATAGCGCTTGCGGGGTTAGCCGCTTTCGCCGTCCTTCCCACGGCGGAAATTTATATGGCGGCTAATTCACCTAACGGCATTGTTACTCTGCCCGGCGGCACTTTAAGCGACTTGCGTTATGAGACATTTAACCTTCGCTTTTTACTGCTTCTTATCGGCGAGGGAATAATCGGCATAATTTTGGGTTTTTATCTGACAGTCATTTTTGCCGCTTTCTCCACGGCGGGACAGTTCTTTTCCCTGCAAATGGGATTCGGAGCTTCGGAAACTTTTGATCCTGTCGCGCAGGTTGAAAATCCGCTTATGGGACAATATTTTAATTTGGTATCCATGCTTATATTTGTAATGATTGGCGGCTTTCATCAGCTTTTTCTCGGCGGTTTTTGGCGTTCCGTGCAATCGCTCAATGTTATTGCCTTGATTGACGGAAGAGAACATGTTGTTAAGATGTTTTCGTTCGGTCTTTCGCGCCTGTTTCTGGACGCGATTGTTATTTCGCTTCCCATTCTGGGCACTTTGTTTTTAACATCGTTAACTACAGGGCTTATATCAAAAGCCGCCCCTCAGGTAAATATTCTTTCCGAAGGTTTTCCGATTTCCATCACAGCCGCCTTCCTGCTTATTTTCGCCTCGCTTCCGTTTATGATCGAGGCGTTTAACCGCGTAATTGATTCAGGCTTTCAAAATATCGAAACCCTCTACAAACAAATCGGGCGGCAGATTACGGGAGGGACGTACTGATGATCGGAGAATTATTAATGAATGACAAATATGAAAAAACAGAATTAATTTTCTCTCCGCTTATAATCGACTTGCAGTGGTTTGCCGACAGCAACGATGAAGACGCTCCCGGTAAAACAGAACAGCCGACCGAGCATAAATTAAAAAGGTTAAGAGAAGAAGGGCAGCTTGTAAAAAGCCAGGAATTGGTGGGCGCTATCGGCTTATTACTTCCCGCGCTGCTGCTGCTTTTTATGGCTCCTTCAATGCTGAAAACCTGCGTTGAAATGGTGCGCTTCTTCTTTTCACGCGCGGTAGAACTTGACCCGACAAAAGACGCCCTCATTGCCGGAAACTTTTTAATCTTTTTCGCGCGGCTTGTCGCGCCGATTCTTATAGTCGCCGTTGTATCGGCGGTATTTTCCAACATGGTGCAAATCGGCGGCTGGCTGTTTACAACGAAAACCATTACCCCCGACTTCTCAAAAGTTATACCAAGGTTTGGGCAGTATTTTAAACGTATTTTTTCCATTGACGGGCTGGTTAAACTTGGTATGTCGCTTGTAAAAATAGCGATTATCGGCATTGTCGCCTATTTATTCATAAAGGCTGATATTAATAAACTGCTTAATTTGCAAAAAGCGGATGTTTATACGGGTCTTACGCTGGTAGGATCAATCGCGATAAGGATGATAATAGTTGTCGCCGTTTTAATGCTTGTTCTTTCGATAGCGGATTATTTTTTCCAGCGGTTCCGCTTCCGCGAAAGACACAAGATGACGCGTTATGAGATAAAAGAAGAATTGAAAATGTACGAAGCGGATCCGCAGATACAGTCAAGGATTCGCGCCCGTTTCCGCGAGATGTTAAGACAGAATATCACTACCGCCGTTCCAAAAGCGGACGTTGTAATTACAAACCCGACCCACCTTGCGGTGGCTTTGCAGTACGATGAAAGTTATATGAGAGACGGACCTATCGTTGTGGCGATGGGCGCTGATGAAATGGCGGCTAAAATCAGGGAAATTGCCAAGGAGCATGAGGTTCCGCTTGTAGAAAATAAGCCGCTTGCGTGGGCTCTGTACCGTGAGACCGACGTAGGAGACGTAGTCCCGGCGGCGTACATTAACACGGTAGCCGTAATTTTTAGTAAGGTTTGGCGTCTTAACGAAGAACGGCGCAAAAAAATGAGGATGAGCGCATGAAAAGACTCATTCTTATGAGGGGTATAAATGGCTG
>Ga0268262_10001273_pt1 | contig 31638 bp, 24 predicted proteins | sample TergutNc150P3_FD_190354 | JGI IMG/M metagenome (GOLD analysis project Ga0268262, IMG submission 190354) | Nasutitermes corniger P3 segment gut microbial community from laboratory colony in Florida, USA - Nc150 P3 (SPAdes) (version 2) | ecosystem: Host-associated > Arthropoda: Insects >... | reverse complement strand
AAAAAAGTGATGGATTTGACGGACGTGTATATTGCTGAAATAAACAAGTTTGCTAAAACCACCAAATCTTATGATTCGGAAGGCATTAGCACAGAAGAATTTCCAGATTCTATGAACAAAGCCGCAAGAGATATGACTAATGCTATAAAAGAAGCCAAAGAAGCCAGAGTTGCTCAAACCAGCAAACTCTCAGACGATGCCTCTGCAGATGCAGCCTCAAATGTGAGCGCGGCAACCGTTATTCTGGTGGTGGTTATTCTTTTGGCAATAGCTCTTGGCATATTCCTAACCCTTTCCCTAACCGCTCCGTTGAAAGTGGTTGTTGGCACTCTTAGCAAGATTGAGAAAGGCGATATGACTGCCCGCGCAAACTTGGAGCGAGGAGATGAGTTAGGAACGCTTGCTAAATCCGCAGATGCCGTGGCCTCCAAACTCCAAAGCATAATGAAAAATTTGCACGTGGAATCCGATAGCCTAGCAACCTCTGCAGAGGAGCTTTCTGTGATAAGCAGGCAGCTTGTGAGCAACTCAGAAGAAACAGCGAACAAAAGCAAAGTTGTTTTGAATGTAACCGAAGAGGCTGCAAGGGCTGTAAGCGGTATAGCGAGCACAGCCGAAGAAGCCTCCGCAAGCATAACCGATGTGGCAAGCTCTGTTGAGGAAATGACGGTGAACATAAACGCAATGGCCAGCGGCGCAGAAGAAGCCTCTGCAAACGTGAGCGATGTGGCAAAAGCTGTTGACCAAGTTGCTGGCAACATAAACGCAATGGCAAGCGCAGCCGAAGAAGCCTCCGTTAATGCCAACGAGGTGGCGGGTGCGGCAGAGCAGATGTCCACAAACATGAACACCATTGCCACGGCAATAGAAGAGATGAGCGCAAGTATAAGCCAAATATCCAGCAACGCTGGCGAAGCCCGCACCGTTGCAGGCGAAGCCACCGTTAAATCCAAAGACGCAACCGAAGTGATGAACAAACTTGGCCTTGCAGCAAAGGAAATAGGGCAGGTTACCGAAGTTATAAAGAAAATAGCAGATAAAACCAACCTTCTCGCTTTGAATGCCACCATAGAAGCTGCCAGCGCTGGAGAGGCAGGCAAAGGGTTTGCGGTTGTGGCTGGCGAAATAAAAGAGCTAGCCAACCAAAGCGCACAAAGCGCAGACGATATAGCAAGGCGCATAGAAGGCATCCAGAGCGGCACCAGCGAAGCAGTAACCGTTATAAACGAAGTTTCTGTAATAATAAAAAAGATAAACCAAGGCGTTGAGGCAATAGCAGGCCACGCAGCACAGCAAACAAAGGCGAGCGGCGAGATTGCAAGCAATGTGACACAGGCAAACACAGGAGCCAAGCGCGTTGCCGGAGCCATAGGCGAGGTTGCCAAGGGTAGCAGAGACATTGCCCAAAATGCAGGGCAAGCCAGCACCAATGCCAAGCACGTGTCTGATTCTGTTACAGAGGTTGCCAAGGGCAGCAAAGATATTGCCCGCAATGCAGGGCAGGCAAATATAGGCGCAAGGCGTGTGTCTGAGTCCATAGGTGAAATTGCCAAAGGCAGCAAAGACATTGCCCGCAATGCGGGCGAGGCCGCCAAGGGAGCTGCTGATGCAAGCCATAATGTTGCTGATGTGAATAAGCTAGCAAGCGACAGTGCACAAGGCGCACATCAGGTTGATAAATATGCCTCTGAGCTTGCGAAGGTGGCAGGAAATTTGAAAGGCGTTGTGAGCCAATTTAGAGTTTAAACTAAGAGGTAACTATGAACAACATCAAAATGGGTCCAAAATTAATAGCTAGTTTCCTTTTATTAGCTGCTTTAACAGCATTTATGGGAATACGCACCATAAACAGCTTAAAAACTGTTTCAGATGCAACCGACATCATGTACGACACAGGAGCTGTCCCTCTGGGTACTTTTGTGGTCACCGCTTTGCAGGTACAAGAGCTAAGGCTTTCTACTTATCGCTGGCAGCAGGCAAGGTCGCCCGAAGAGCGTGCTAAGGTTATCAAAGATCTAGACGATATCAACAATACCCTGAATCAGTCCATATATGACCAGCAGAAAATAACAGACGAAGAAGGTAAAAAGATTTTACAACAAGTGATAAAGATAACCGACGATTATACCGATTCGTTGATGGCTTTTGTGAAACGTGCTAAAAATTTTGATGCAGAAACAGGAGTCAATGTGGACAGAGTGCCAGAAGGCTTGGTCAAAGTTGGAAATGATGCGCTAAAAGATTTGCAAATCGCAAAAGACCATAGGGTAAAAGCAACCAGCAAACTTTCAGATGATGCCTCGGCAGATGCTAAACAAAATATGAGCGCGGCAACCGTCATTTTAGTGGTGGTGATTCTTTTTGCCGTTGCCCTTGGTATATTCCTAACCCTTTCCATAACCGGACCTTTGACAAAAACTGTAGGTATTCTAGGCAAGATTGAGAAAGGTGATATGACCGTCCGTTTAAATATGGAACGCGGTGATGAATTCGGACAACTCTCCAAATCAGTGGATGGCGTTGCTTCCAAACTCCAAAACATAATGAAAGATTTGCATGTAGAATCCGATAGCCTTGCAACCTCTGCCGAAGAACTTTCTGTGATAAGCAGGCAACTTGTTACCAATTCCGAAGAAACAGCCAGCAAAAGCAAGGTAGTTATGAACGTCACCGAAGAAGCCTCTAGAGCTGTAACCTCTATAGCGAGCACAGCCGAAGAAGCCTCCACAAGCATAACCGATGTTGCCAGTTCTGTTGAAGAGATGACGGTGAACATAAACGCAATGGCAAGTGGTGCCGAAGAAGCCTCTTCAAATGTAAACGATGTGGCAAATGCAGTTGAGCAAGTTGCAGGCAACATAAATGCAATGGCCAGTGCCGCCGAAGAAGCCTCTGTGAATGCCAACGAAGTTGCAGGTGCCGCAGAACAGATGTCTGCAAATATGAACACCATAGCAACTGCAATAGAAGAGATGAGCGCAAGCATAACTCAAATATCCAACAATTCAGGCGAAGCTCGCACCGTTGCAGCCGAAGCCACCGTTAAATCCAAAGATGCAACCGATGTTATGGGTAAGCTTGGCATAGCGGCAAAGGAAATTGGTCAAGTGACCGATGTTATTAAAAAGATAGCCGACAAAACCAACCTTCTTGCTTTGAATGCCACCATAGAAGCAGCCAGTGCAGGCGAAGCAGGCAAAGGCTTTGCAGTAGTTGCCAATGAAATAAAAGAGCTAGCCAACCAAAGCGCACAAAGCGCAGACGATATAGCACGGCGCATAGAGGGCATCCAGAGTGGCACCAGCGAAGCAGTAACCGTTATAAACGAAGTTTCTGCAATAATAAAAAAGATAAACCAAGGCGTTGAAGCAATATCTACCCACGCTACTCAGCAAACAAAGGCTAGCGGCGAAATTGCAAGCAATGTATCGCAGGCAAATTCAGGTGCCAAGCGCGTTGCTGGAGCCATAGGCGAGGTTGCCAAGGGTAGCAGGGATATAGCCCGCAATGCTGGGCAAGCGAGTACCAATGCCAAGCATGTTGCAGATTCTGTTACAGAAGTAGCCAAAGGCAGCAAAGACATTGCTCGCAATGCAGGGCAGGCAAACACAGGTGCTAGGCGTGTTGCAAGTAGCATAGGCGAAATAGCCAAGGGCAGCAAAGACATAGCCCGCAATGCAGGTGAGGCTGCCAAGGGAGCTTCCGATGCAAGCAATAGTGTTGCTAGCGTTAATCAGTTGGCAAATGATAGTGCCAAAGGTGCTCATCAGGTTAACAAATATGCCTCTGAGCTTGCGAAAGTGGCAGGCGATTTGAAAAGCGTTGTGAGCCAATTTAGAGTTTAGACCCTAGAGACCAAGCTCTATTTACTATATTTACCTCTGAAAATTTGGCAAGAGGTAACCAATCATGAGTAACATTAAAATGGGTCCAAAACTCATCGCATCATTCCTATTTTTAGCTGCTTTAGCAGCATTTATGGGAATACGCACCATAAACAGCTTAAAAACTGTTTCAAAAGCAACCGACATTATGTACGATACAGGAGCCGTGCCTCTAGGCGTTTTTGTGACCACGGCAGTGCAGTGCCAGGAGCTGCGGGTTGCGGCTCGCAATTGGCAGCTTGCAAGAACACCTGAAGCTCGTGCCAAGATTCTGAAAAATTTGGACGATATCAACGATAAACTGAATCAGTCCATATACGACCAGCAAAAAATAATAACTAACGAGGACGGGAAAAAGATTTTGCAGCAAGTGATAAAAATCACTGACGATTATACCGATTCGTTAAACGCTTTTATTAAACGCTCTAAAAATTTTTCCCCTGACGGTGTAAACTTAGACCCATTCCCAGATGGTCTGAACGAAACTGGACAGAAAGTTCTGAAAGATTTGGACTTAGCAAAAGAATATTTAGTTAAACATACCAGCAATCTCTCAGACGATGCCTCGGCAGATGCCGCATCAAATGTGAGCGCGGCAACCGTCATTTTAGTGGTGGTGATTCTTTTTGCCGTTGCCCTTGGTATATTCCTAACCCTTTCCATAACCGGACCTTTGACAAAAACTGTAGGTGTTCTAGGCAAGATTGAGAAAGGTGATATGACCGCCCGTTTAAATATGGAACGCGGTGATGAATTCGGACAACTCTCCAAATCAGTGGATGGCGTTGCTTCCAAACTCCAAAACATAATGAAAGATTTGAAAGTGGAGTCCGATAGCCTTGCAACCTCTGCCGAAGAGCTTTCTGTGATAAGCAGGCAACTTGTTACCAATTCCGAAGAAACAGCCAGCAAAAGCAAGGATGTTATGAACGTCACCGAAGAAGCCTCTAGAGCTGTAACCTCCATAGCGAGCACAGCCGAAGAAGCCTCTGCAAGCATAACCGATGTTGCCAGCTCTGTTGAAGAGATGACCGTGAACATAAATGCAATGGCAAGTGGTGCCGAAGAAGCCTCTGCAAATGTAAACGATGTGGCAAATGCAGTTGAGCAAGTTGCACTCAACATAAACGCAATGGCCAGTGCCGCCGAAGAAGCCTCCGTGAATGCCAACGAAGTTGCAGGTGCGGCAGAACAAATGTCCTCGAACATGAACACCATAGCAACTGCAATAGAAGAGATGAGTGCGAGCATAACCCAAATATCCAACAATTCTGGCGAAGCCCGCACCGTTGCAGGCGAAGCCACCGTTAAATCCAAAGATGCAACCGATGTTATGGGTAAGCTTGGCATAGCGGCAAAGGAAATTGGTCAAGTGACCGATGTTATTAAAAAGATAGCCGACAAAACCAACCTTCTTGCACTAAATGCCACCATAGAAGCAGCCAGTGCAGGCGAGGCAGGCAAAGGCTTTGCAGTTGTTGCCAATGAAATAAAAGAGCTAGCCAACCAAAGCGCACAAAGCGCAGACGATATAGCACGGCGCATAGAGGGCATCCAGAGCGGCACTAACGAAGCAGTAACCGTTATAAACGAAGTTTCTGCAATAATAAAAAAGATAAACCAAGGTGTAGAGGCAATATCTACCCACGCTACTCAGCAAACCAAGGCTAGCGGTGAAATTGCAAGCAATGTATCGCAGGCAAATTCAGGAGCCAAGCGCGTTGCTGGAGCCATAGGCGAGGTTGCCAAGGGTAGCAGAGATATAGCCAAAAATGCCGGACAAGCTAGCACAAGTGCCAAGCATGTTGCAGATTCTGTTACAGAAGTAGCCAAAGGCAGCAAAGACATTGCTCGCAATGCAGGGCAGGCAAACACAGGCGCTAGGCGTGTTGCAAGTAGCATAGGCGAAATAGCCAAGGGCAGCAAAGACATAGCCCGCAATGCAGGTGAGGCTGCCAAGGGAGCTTCCGATGCAAGCAATAGTGTTGCTAGCGTTAATCAGTTGGCAAATGATAGTGCCAAAGGTGCTCATCAGGTTAACAAATATGCCTCTGAGCTTGCGAAAGTGGCAGGCGATTTGAAAAGCGTTGTGAGCCAATTTAGAGTTTAGACCCTATAGAGACCAAGCTCTATTTACTATATTTACCTCTTAAAGTTTGGCAAGAGGTAACCATGAGTAACATCAAAATCGGTCCAAAACTAATTGCGAGTTTCCTATTCTTAGCCGTCTTAACGGCTTTTTTAGGAATACGCACTATAAGCAGCCTAAAAACTGTTTCAGATGCAACCGATATTATGTACGATACAGGAGCTGTCCCTCTTGGCATTTTTGTGACTACATCCAACCAGGTGAAGCAACTGCAAACGCTTACACGCGACTGGCGTTTTGCAAGAAATCCGGCAGAGCGCGCTGCGATTATGAAAACCCTGAACCAAGTCAACGATGATATAAATGGTATCATAGAAAAGCAGAAATCATCTGCCGATGAAAAGGGAAAAGTAGCTTTGAAAAAAGTGGAAGATTTAACTGACGTATATGTCAATGAATTTACCACTTTCACAACCAAAACCAAATCTTTTGATTCAGAAGGCATAAACACGGACCATTTCCCTGATGCCGTGAACAAGGCAGGAACAGATATGAATAAAGCCGTTGACGAAGTAAAAGAAGCCAGAGTTGCCCAAATCAGCAAACTCTCAGACGATGCCTCGGCAGATGCAGCAGCAAATATAAAACAAGCAACCGTTATTCTAGTGGTGGTCCTTCTTTTAGCTGTTGCTCTTGGCATATTCTTAACCATTTCCATAACCGCCCCCTTGAAAGTGGTTGTTGGCACTCTTGCCAATATTGAGAAAGGCGATATGACTGCCCGTGCAAACTTGGAGCGAGGAGATGAGTTAGGAACGCTTGCTAAATCTGCAGATGCCGTGGCCTCCAAACTCCAAAGCATAATGAAAAATTTGCACATGGAATCCGATAGCCTAGCGACTTCTGCCGAAGAGCTTTCTGTGATAAGCAGGCAACTCGTGAGCAACTCAGAAGAAACAGCCAGCAAAAGCAAGGATGTTTCCAGCGTAACCGAAGAAGCAGCCAGAGCTGTAACCTCCATAGCGAGCACAGCTGAAGAAGCCTCCGCAAGCATAACCGATGTTGCCAGCTCCGTTGAAGAGATGACGGTGAATATAAATGCAATGGCAAGCGGTGCCGAAGAAGCCTCTGCAAACGTAAGTGATGTAGCAAATGCTGTTGACCAAGTTGCAGAAAACATAAACGCAATGGCTAGTGCCGCCGAAGAAGCCTCTGTGAATGCCAACGAAGTTGCAGGTGCCGCAGAACAGATGTCTGCAAATATGAATACCATAGCCGCGGCAATAGAAGAGATGAGTGCGAGCATAACCCAAATATCCAACAATTCTGGCGAAGCCCGCACCGTTGCAGCCGAAGCCACCGTTAAATCCAAAGATGCAACCGAAGTGATGAACAAACTTGGCATAGCGGCAAAGGAAATTGGCCAAGTGACCGATGTTATAAAGAAAATAGCCGACAAAACCAACCTTCTCGCTTTGAATGCCACCATAGAAGCAGCCAGTGCAGGCGAGGCAGGCAAAGGCTTTGCAGTTGTTGCAGGAGAAATAAAAGAGCTAGCCAACCAAAGCGCACAAAGCGCAGACGATATAGCACGGCGCATAGAAGGTATCCAAAGCGGCACCAGCGAAGCAGTAACCGTTATAAACGAAGTTTCTGTAATAATAAAAAAGATAAATCAAGGTGTTGAGGCAATATCTAATCACGCTACGCAACAAACCAAGGCGAGCGGCGAGATTGCAAGCAATGTTTCTCAGGCAAACACAGGAGCCAAGCGCGTTGCCGGAGCCATAGGCGAGGTTGCTAAAGGCAGCAAAGATATAGCTCGCAATGCTGGGCAAGCTAGCACCAATGCCAAGCACGTGTCAGATTCTGTTACAGAAGTTGCCAAAGGTAGTAAAGACATTGCTCGCAATGCTGGGCAGGCAAACACAGGCGCTAAGCGCGTTGCAAGTAGCATAGGCGAAATATCCAAAGGCAGCAAAGACATAGCCCGCAATGCGGGCGAGGCAGCTAAAGGTGCTGCCGATGCAAGCAAGAGCGTTTCTAGCGTTAATCAGTTGGCAAACGATAGTGCCAACGGTGCTCATCAGGTTGACAAATATGCAACTGAGCTTGCGAAAGTTGCAGGTAGTTTGAAAAGCGTTGTGAACCAGTTTAAGGTATAGCAAATGACATTGCTGGTTTTTGCCACTGAAATGGAAAAAAATGGTGTTTTCCCAAACGGAATTCCACAAAAATACGACTGTTTAGTGACGGGCGTTGGCATTTTATCTGCTGCTTTTAGCTTGAGCAAAGCTTTTCAAAAGCAGGAATATAAAAGTGCCATTCAAATAGGCATAGCAGGTGCTTATGTCTCTAGTGAACTTCAACTTGGAGATATAGTGGAAGTTAAAAGCGACTGCTTAGTTGAATTTTTGCCTTGGGAACCAAACACTTTCTTTGCCTCTGGAACATTACCCAGCCAAAATAATTCAAACCTAGCAAAACCTGTCAAAGGTGCAACCGTTTTAAGCTGCTCAGACACAAAAGAAATGGAAGCAGCCAGAGGAGACCTTGCCCAGATTGAAACAATGGAAGGAGCAGCGTTTTTCGCCGCCTGCAAGGAATACAATGTGGAGGCGACGCAAATTAGAGCTATAAGTAATTTTGCAACCAAATACGAAAAAAAAGAATGGAAAACAGAAGAGGCTTTGGAAAAATTAAAGGAATTTATTTTACCCATATTGGGTTAAATTTCTCTTATTCAACTCTTCTATGCACAATAACATTAGAGGCTGTAAAGCGCTTATTTCTAAATTTATGCGCCATTTGCCTAGTTCGTTTGCTAGTTCGGGTGCAAATATTGGAGGGGCGTAGTTTCCGCCGTCTCCGGCACCTAAAATTCTGCACAGAACATCTGCAAAACTCACAAGAGTCACCAAAGGCTTATTTATTTCCGCCCTTTCCAAGTTGTGATGGTACTGCATAACCTCGTTTATGGCACGTGGAAGGCGCCAATTTTCGGCAAGCCAAGAGCCTATTTGCCCGTGGTCAACACCCAAAAGTTCTTTTTCTGCCAAATATAACTCACAAGAACGGCTTTTGCTCATGCTTATTGTCTGTTCAAATTCTCTGTTCATATATTGCAAAAGAACAATTTTTCCAATATCATGCAAAAGACCGGCTGTGAAAGCATCACTTGCTAAATCTGGTTCATATTCTCCAGCTACAATGCGAGCAACAATGCCAACCGCGCTGCAATGGTCCCAAAATTTTTGCAAATCCACAGCGGAATTTTTAAGCTCAAAAGCCCTAGACATGGATATTTCTAGGCTTATGTCTTTCACCTGTTCAAAACCCAGTTTGCTTATTGCGCTGTGAATTCCAGTAACAGATTCCCCACCTGCGTTAGTGGTTTTCAAAAGCCTTGCGGCTAAAACAGGGTCGCTAGAAACAATTTGCTCCAAGGCCTTTCTTTCGCATTTTTCATCGTCCACCAATTCAAAAAGCTGAGCTACAACCGTTGGCAGGGTTGGCAGGCTTATAAGGCTTTGGGTTATTCTTTTAATATCGGCTTGCACAATTTTATGTTATACCTCTGAAGAATGCAAGTTCCTTGAACTTATACGTTTGCGGAAAATATAATAACTCCAAATTTGATATGCCAAAACAATAGGAACAAAAATAACCGCTACAATGCTCATTATTTTAAGTGTGTATTCAGAAGAGGCAGAATTTTCTATAGTTAGGCTGTTTTCTACAACAGAAGATACAAGCACATTTGGATACATAAAGAAAAAGAGTCCTGCAACACTGCAAGCCGTGCAAAGAGCAACCATTATAAAGGCTATTTTTAAATGTCGCGTAAAAACCAAAATTGCCGCTAATAAAATAAAAATAAGAGGTGCAAAACAAATTAGACTACGCCCCCAGGTGAAAAAAGCAGCTCCAGCAAACAAAGCAAGGCTTGAAATAACAGCTATTTTTGAAATTTTGCAAACCCTTGTTTGCAATTCACCTTCTATTTTCAAGGTTAAATATAGAGCACCATTAGTTAAAAACAGCGAAAGCCCAAGCAGAGCACTATACAAAGCTGGCGGCTGAACCAAATCGAAAAAATGCCCCACAAAATATCCATTTGAATCTATTGGAATGCCAACTGCAAAATTTGCTAGTGCAACACTTGTGAGCGTTGCTATAAAAAAACTGCTCAAGGCAAGAGCTACATCACATGCGTAGCATAATTTTTGAACATGTGAGCGATGTCTTATTTCAAAGCACATTCCCCTAACAATTAGAGCAAGTAACAAAATTACAAGAGGCAAATAAAGCACACTGAAAAATGTTGCATACCATCTGGGAAAGGCAGCAAACATAGCACCACCAGCAGTTAAAAGCCAAACTTCGTTCCCGCTCCAATGAGGAGTTATTGCAGAGATATATGTTCCTCTTTCTTTTTCATTTTTTCCTAAAAAGAATTGCAAAATGCTAACTCCAAAATCGAAACCTTCCAAAAAGAAAAATCCAGTCCACAGAACTGCAATTAACACAAACCATAAAATTTCCAAATTCATAAAACCTCCATTTTATTTATGTGTTTGCATTCGCAATTCTTTTGGTTATTTTTTTATTTATGCAACCGCGCGAAATTTCTTGACGCATAAAGTAAACAATTATTGTACCTAAAATTCCATAAATAGCCAAAAAAGATAAAAGTGAAAAAATAACTTCACCACTTGAAATGCTAACAGACACAGCTTTATCCGTTGGCATAAGCCCATAAATAATCCAAGGTTGCCTACCCACCTCTGCAAGTAACCAACCAGTTATGTTTGCTAAATGCGGGAGTGAAATTCCAAAAGTCATAAAAATCAGCATTTTTTTATGCATCGCTTTTCCCAAAATCAAATGCCAGCCTATTCCATAAATAATTATGAGAATCATTATAAAGGAGCAAATTACCATTATCCTAAACGAAAGGTAGGTAATCCATACAGGAGGTTTGTAGTCTCCGGGGCCAAAGCGGTTTTCCATAGTTTTTTGCAAATCGTTCAATCCTTTAACTTCGCCAGAGGGTTTGTGATAAACCAGAATACTGAGCATTGCAGGAATTTCAACACCTGGTACAATAGCGAGTGGTGCTGGATTTTGAGTTTTTTCCAAATTCTCCATAGCTGCTAATTTCATAGGCTGGTAATCTGAAATCATTTGAGCTTGCAAATGCCCACTCAAAAGAACGCCTATAATTCCCACAAGCCCCATGAACAGAGCAAATTTAAAAGTTTTTTGAAATAAATAGGCATCTTCTGTTTGATGAAAGATTTTCCAAGCAGATATTCCCAAAATAAAAAAGGCAGCAGTACACAAGCTGGCCGATATTACATGCGGAAATTGGTGCAAAAAATATGGGTTAGAAATCAATTCCCAAAAATGTGTCATTTGTGCGTGGCCATTGCTGAATACATAACCAACTGGATGCTGCATAAAGCTGTTTGCAATGAGAATCCAAATTGCAGATATACAAGAGCCGGCAACTACAAGCCATATACAAGCTATGTGAACACTTTTTGGTAAAATATGTCGCCCAAATATCCAAAGACCTAAAAATGTACTTTCCAAAAAAAATGCGAGCAAAGCCTCTATAGCAAGGGGGGCACCAAAAACATCGCCAACAAAACGGCTATATTCAGACCAATTCATGCCAAACTGAAATTCCTGCACAATGCCGGTCACCACACCAATCGAAAAACTGAGCAAAAATAACCTGCCCCAGAACCTAGCTAAGCGTTCATCTTCGGAATTGCCGCTATTGTAAGCAGCGGTTTCCCAGATTGCTATAAAGAGTGCCAAGCCTATGGTCAAGGGTACAAACAAAAAATGATATACCGTTGTTATGGCAAATTGCAATCTAGACAGAAAAATAACGTCCATAAGAGGTAATATAGTTATTGCTTGCTATTTAGTCTGTAATATGGCTATGATTATCTTAAAACCGTGCTTTATATCTTCAATAGTAATGTCAAGAGGTTTAGATAAAGCCAATACAACAATAAATGTCAAAATCAGAGCTTTAAAAAAGCTGCCCATATTCCCTCCTGATGTGTGTCACAATAAATATAAATCAATATCTCTATTTTTGAGCAAAAAATGGGTTTTTTGCAAATTTTTTTGGGAAATATCATATAATTTTGATGTTTGTATATTTATTGCATGAATATTTTAAAATCTCTCGTTTTATGCCTTTTGACTGCTGCTTTTGTTTTTGCACAGCAGGTTCCACAGGCAACCCATCCAGTACCTTCGGATTCCACAATTTCTTTAGAAGTAGCTCCTATTTCAAGCTCTTCTGAAATTGCGGTTATTTCCCCACCTCTCTTGTCTTCAAGTTCGGTGGCAGAAACATTTGTTTCTACTCCAGTGGTTACTCCTGAAGGCAAAACAATTTTTGATTCGGTGCGCGGTCATGCTTATAATCCATACTCAACGGTGGGTGCGGCTTCTAATGTGAGAGACTTGGTTACAACACCAAGTGATATTAATGGACAAAAATTTGTTTATGTTTCTCCAACAGACCGTTTGGGCTATACCGCTTTTCCACTTGGTGACAACGGTTCTGCTTTGCTAGGGTTGGATAATTCCCCCTCAGGAAATCTGGCAGCCTTGATTTTGGGTTATGCCAATTCAGCTTTTGGTGTTGCATTGAATTATTCGGTGTCAAAAGTCTGGTGGGATAGCAGCTCAGTAAGTTCAAGATATACGTGGCCTGGCGATAATATAGGGCTTTATTTAGCTATACCTCTGAGTTTTGCAACTTTTTATATAAATGCAAACTGGTTAACTTATGGTCTTAGTAGCGTTAATAGGACTGTTAGCAATGAAACTAAACGGGATTATTCTGAGATACAAGGTAATGCAGGTTTAACCGGTAGCTCTGGTTCTTTGAGTTATGATGGATATTTAAATGTTATTCGCACAGGTGGCTCAGTAATATTGCCCAATGACGATAAGTTAGTTGATGAATATTCCTATTTGGGTTCAGCACTCAATTTCAACATAGGCTATGCCGCTTTGCAGAATTCTGCCGCAAGGGTTATAGTTGGCTTTAATAATTATTTTTCTATAAGAATTTACGACAAAATAGACAATGTGAGAAGCGACAATATAATGTCATTTGTAATTTCTCCCAATATTTTAGGCGAAGTTTCTTTGTCTGATAGTTGGCTAGCTTTTGCAGGCGCTACGCATGCTATAAATTTGATAGCCGGAAATAATGATAAAAACAGCAAAACATCCAGATTGGAGATAGCGCATAGAGATGAAACCGGAGCTTTTGTTGGTCTTCGTTATCAAAAACCCAATTGGGCAATAGAAACGCAGATTTCGGCTGATGTGTTCAATAATCCATTTAGTGGCTTTAATGGTAGCAATGTGCTTGCTGGATTTGGCGGTTTTGTAAATTTCTAGGAGGTTAATATGAATAAAAAAATTCTCGTTCTCGCTTTTGTTTCTGCAGCATTTTTCTTTGGCTGTGTCGCAGATAACAGTTTTAATCCTAACGCTGAACCTCCAGAATGGGATGGCGTACCTTCCGCAACAAATCCTTTAACGGTGCCTGGCGGTCATTTTTGCTATGCTCCTCCTGGTCTTTGCATAAAGCTTAATAGCTATTTTACAGCGGAAGATTGCCTTGAAACAAGTGCCGTAATTGTTGTATCTTGCCCATAGAGAGTGTCCATGCGAAAATCAATCCGCTCTTTTACAGATGAATTAGTTCCAGCTACACTTGTACAGTCTTTGGTGCTTTCGGCAGGCCGCGCACCGAGCAGCAAGAATACACAGCCGTGGAAACTCATTTTGGTTCAAGGGCAGGCTTTGGAAAATTTGCGGCAAGATTATGTGGCTGCCTTCAACAGCGGCCAGGCTCCGGCTTTTGAATACAAATACAGCTTGGATCCTTTGCCAGAGGCTTTCAAAAAAAGAGCAACCGATTTGGGCAAGGCTTTTTTGACCCACAAGGGCATTGCCAGAGAAGACAAAGCAAAGCGCAAAGAGCACGATGGCGAAAACTATCGCTTTTTTGGCGCAAAGCAGGTTTTCTTTTTGGCGATGAACAAAGGCGAATTCGGGCAAGGCACATTTTTGGATTGCGGTTTGTTTCTCCAAGCCCTTATAACAGAATTGCACAACAAGGGTCTGGGCTGCTGCCCACAATACAGCGCAATGGCTTATCCCGATTTGTTGCGCAAGCACATTCCAAATTCCGAAAATTTGCTATTTTTGCTAGCCTTGCCTTTTGGCTATCCAAAAGCAGATAGTGTTGTAAATACTTTTGAAACTGAAAGAGAACCTTTGGATGTTTTCTTTAGAGTTGTGGAGTAAAGTTTTTCTAAATTCTAGTTTATGTCTTTTGAAAAGAAAATCTTGTGCATAGGAGCGGGGTATGTAGGTGGGCCTACTATGGCTATGATTGCAAAGAAATGCCCGCAATATCAAGTGAAGATAGTGGATATAAACGCAGATCGCATAGATGCTTGGAATAGTGATAATTTGCCCATTTATGAACCCGGATTAAAAGAAATTGTGGAAAGTGCGAGGGGTAAAAATCTATTTTTTGAAATGGATATAGATACAAGCATAAAAGAAGCTGATATAATTTTTGTTAGCGTTAATACCCCAACCAAAACTTTTGGAATAGGAGCTGGCAAAGCCAGCGATTTGCAATATATTGAAAAAACAGCTCGCAACATTCTGGCTGCAAGTGATAAGGGAAAAATTGTTGTTGAAAAAAGTACACTTCCGGTACGTACTGCAGAATCTATGGAACGCATTTTGAACGGCAGCAATAAAGGCTTTCATTTTGATATTGTTAGCAACCCAGAATTTTTGGCAGAGGGAAGCGCAATAGCAGATTTGGAAAACCCAGACAGGGTTTTGATTGGAGGGCACCAAAGCAAAGAAGGACTCGCCGCGGTGGAAGAAATAGCAAAAATTTATGCCAACTGGGTTCCTAGAGAGAAAATCATCACAACAAATTTATGGAGTTCCGAACTTTCAAAATTAACCGCTAACGCATTTTTGGCTCAGAGAATATCCAGCATAAACAGCCTCAGCGCACTTTGCGAAAAAACCGGTGCAAACATAGACGAAATTGCAAACGCCATAGGCAAAGATACACGAATTGGCTCAAAATTCCTAAAAGCCTCCATTGGTTTTGGCGGCTCTTGCTTTAAAAAAGATATTTTGAATTTAGTTTACTTGTGTGAGCATTATGGACTACCAGAAGTTGCAAGTTATTGGGAAAGTGTTGTTAAAATAAATGAATGGCAAACAAATCGCTCTGTGAAACGAGTTTTGCGCTCTATGTTCAACACCATAGCTGGCAAAAGGGTGGCTGTTTTTGGATTTGCCTTTAAAGCAAACACAAACGATACCCGCGAAAGCCCTGCCCACTTGGTTGTTAGGGAACTTTTAGAAGAACATGCCATTCCAGTTATCACCGATTGCAAAGCCCTACCAGATGCCAAAAGGGATTTGAGCGATGTTCTGGACAAGGTTCAATTAACAGAAGACCCTTACGAGGCAGCAAAAGATACCCACGCCATTTTGCTCTGCACCGAATGGCAGCAATATGCGGTTTTAGACTGGAAAAAAATCTACAATTCCATGAGCAAACCAGCCTTGGTTTTTGATGGTCGCAATATTTTAAACGGAGAAGATTTAAAGAAAATGGGTTTTGAATTTATAAGTATTGGCAAGGCATAAATTATGAGTTTTAATAGAATTGTACCTATTTTATTGACAGCGATTTGCGCTCTTTTTGCCCAAAGCTATCAGGAATTAACTCTGCAAAATTGCATTGAAATAGCAAAGAAAAACAGCCTCTCACTTGCAAGCACAAAATTAAATGAAAAAACAGCAGCATCTGCTTTAACTCAGGCAAAAAATGCCAGACTTCCGGGTCTCAGCGGCAGCGCAGACCAAGATATTGTAGGCGGCAGGCCCTTTGGTGAACCCTCCAGTTTTGATTATTTAACAGCTCTTAGTATGCGACTAAGCTCTTCCATGCCAATTTATAGAGGCGATATTTCACATTCCATAAATAGGGCAGAATATAACAAAGAAATTGCAAAGTTAAAATCCGATGCAGCAGAAAGGATTTTGTCTGAACAGGTTATAAGAGCATATATGCAGGTTTGGTCTTTAACAGAATCGGAAGCTGCTGCTAAGGCTGCACTTTCACTTTCTAAAAGGATGCTCGCTAGAGATTCCGTGCTTTTCAATGCTGGCAGTTACACAGCAAGTGATTTAGCACTGGCTTTTGCACAAGTGGCGAGCGATAGCCTTAGCCTTTTACAAGCCCAGAGCAATTTAACTGGGTATTTCACCGAACTTCGCCAGCTTTTGGAAATTCCCCAAGGCACTGCATTTTCGCTTTCCCCACCGGATTCCGTTAATGTTGAAAAGGCACAAGATTATAAAACATTGCTTTTGCAAGCACAAGAAAATTCAATAAACAAAAAAGTGGATTCACTTTCCATTTTAATGGCAAATGAATCCATTGGCATTGCTAAAGCCGACCGCTATCCCAAAATAAATTTGAGCGGCGGTCTTTCCGCAGGATTGGCTTGGAAAGAGCCAGAATATGGAACTCAGTTAAAAACAGGATTTAGATATTCCGCAACGCTTGGCTTAAACGTTCCCATTATAGATTGGGGAGCCACTGAACATAAAATATTGGTGGAGCAAGTGGCAAAAGAAGATAGGCAAATTGCTTCTGTTAGCACGCAAAAACAGCTTGAAAATACCATTGAGCAATTGCTTTTGCAAGTGGAAACCTATAGGGTACAATGGGAGGTTTCTTCTGTACAAATGGAAGCCCAAAAACTTTTCCTTGAAAAATCCGTTCAGCAGCACGAACTTGGAATGCTGGATATTTCTTCGCTGGTACAACAGCAAACTATTTTCAACAATTCGCAAATAAAGCACAATCAGGCAAAATACAGTTATTTGCTCAGTAAATCGCTTTTGGATTTGCAAACAGGGAATTTTTAAATGGAGAAAAAGAGAATGAAAAAAATTATTTTCTGCGCTGTTTGTTTGTTTATTTCTTTTGCCTTTGGTGCTACTGCGGATAGTTTATATTCTCAGGCTCAAAAATTATATGGTCAAGGGAATTTTGAGGGTGCCGCCAAAACTTATGCAAATCTTTGTTCCATGCTAGAGGCAAATGAAAATAAAATTTGCCTGCTAAACGAGGCCAAGTCTTTAATTGAGGCAAATAAAATAAATTTAGCTCGCGAAGCAGAGCCAAAACTGCTTTTGTTGATAAGCCAAACAGAACCCAACGATTCTCTGTTTACCGAGTTAAGCGCACTAGACGCAAAACTGCAAATTATGCTAGACCAGCCCGTGCGGGCAGTTCGTTCTTGGAAAGCGGCGCAGGCAAGCGCAAGCGTGGATTATTTTGCGCAAATCTATGTTCTCTGCCGAGACATAGTTTCTGCCTACCCCGCAAACGGATTAACCGTTGAGAATTGCGATAAAACAAAGCCCGCAGACACAACTCTGCTTGCCCTACCCCGAAAAAAAATAGTTCCCTTTTCTGGAGCTTCTCAGCCAACCGTTGTTCACTACACAGCACCCGCACCCTCTGGCGCAAAAAAATGGTATGTTCAGCTCGGAGCCTTTAGCTTAAAAGAAAACGCAGAAAAACTTGTCGCTGATTTCAAAACTAGAGGAGTGCAGCTTTATATAGTGGAGTCAAAACTCTTCACTGTTCGCGCAGGGGAATTTGCCACTAGAGAAGAAGCAGAAAACTTTGCCGTACAAAAGATAGTTCCAACACACAAGGATTATAAAATTTTGCAGTAACTAAGAACACAGCCATCCAACTGCTTGTTCTAGTCTGGCAAATTTAATTATCTCTATTCCCTTAACAACTGGAATTTTTCCGCTTTCAGGTACCACAATTTTTTCAAAGCCAAGGCGATGTGCTTCTTTAATTCGCAAATCCAAAGAGCTTACAGGGCGAATTTCTCCAGAGAGACCAAGCTCGCCAATAACAATGCTATGAGGCGGCAAACTTATGTTGCGCGCATTGCCAACAATGGCAAGGGCAAGAGGTAAATCTATACCGGGGTCTTCTAATTTTAAACCGCCCACAACAGAAACAAAAACATCGGAATTGCTCACTTGAAGTTTTGCAAATCTCTCTAAAAGAGCGAGTATAATTGTAAGTTTTTTTGCCTCAACCCCAGCGGAAACTCTTTGAGGCATGGCATAGCTTGTTTTGCCAACTAAAGCTTGAATTTCAAATAACATTGCTCGGCTGCCTTCTATGGTACAGCTAACTGCGCTACCTGGAGAAAGCTCTCCTTCTTGCAAAAATACTTTTGACGGATTTTGCACGGGAATAAGCCCAAGTGAGGTCATTTCAAAAACACCTATTTCATCTGTTGCACCAAAGCGGTTTTTAACCGTTCTCAAAATTCTGTATTGCCCTTTTTTGTCACCTTCAAAATATGCCACGGTATCCACCATGTGTTCCAAAACTCTTGGCCCTGCTATTTGGCCATCTTTTGTAACGTGACCCACCAACATAGTGACTGTGCCGCTGTTTTTTGCATAAACCATTAACTTTAATGCACATTCCCTAAGTTGCGAAACGCTGCCCGGCGTGCCGGGCAAGTCTTCGCTATACACTGTTTGAATGGAATCTATAACCATAACCTGTGGTTTTATTTTCTCAGCACATTCTAAAATTTTATTTAACGAGGTTTCGCAAAATAGCATCATGTCACTACCTGCTGCTCCAAGCCTCTCTGCCCTTAGCTTAACTTGCGCAGCACTTTCTTCTCCACTAACATAAAGTGTTTTGCTGCCGGCAGCCGCTATTGTTGAGAGTGTTTGCAAAACAAGAGTTGATTTTCCAATACCAGGGTCTCCACCGAGCAATATAAGGGAACCCGCAGCCATTCCGCCTCCAAGAGTTCTGTCGAACTCTTGATTTGCGGTGGTTAATCTCTTTGAGTGTTCAGTTGGCACTTGAGATATTGGCATGGGACCAGGTGCTTCACCTTGTGGCATAGATGCAACTCCTATGCCCCTGCTCTCTTTTTCAATTTCTGTTTCTACCACAAATAAACCAGAAACTCCACATTCTGGGCACTTTGAGACCTTATGCGGAAATATACTCCCGCATTCCTCACAGATATATTGAATGTTTTTTTTCGATGCCACTAGTTCAGGCAATATAGAATTTTCTATATTCTACTTTGCTTCAAAAATGTTTGTAGAAAAAGTGTTAGAGTATTTAATAATATTGGCAGATAAACGCCCTAAAGTAAAAGTCGGAGCGTCTATAGTAATTTTGCAATTTTTCATTTTTTTTCTAATTATCAGTTCCAAAAATCCAGAATTTTCACATTTAAGTCTTATTCCAATTATTTTATTTTCTTTTATTTTTGGTGAATTGCCAGGGATTTTCTTCGCTACAATTGTAACCATGTGCTTTAGCCCTTTTGGAATGGATTTAAACAGAGATGAATCTGCATTTTGGGTACTTAGAACATTCGGTTATGCTGCTGTGGCTTATGCCACTGGAATTTTGGGAAATTCTCTGATTAATTTTGCAATTTACAAAGAAAAAATATACTTTACAGATCTTTTCACACAATTGCCTAATAGGCAAGCTCTTTGCGAAAAACTTCTGCAAAATTCAAAATCGCAAAGTAACGGACATTTTGCAATAGTTATAGTAACCGTGTCTAATAGCAAAACACTTACCGAGATATTTGGAAACAATGTATTAAAAAGCATATTTTATCAATTCAAAGATAGATACTCAGATATTGCAACTAGAATGTCTTCTAAAATGGAAACTTATTCGCTTGGCACAAATCAAATATCTTTCTTTTTTGAAAAAAACGATGTGGAAACTATGGAATCAAAAGAAAAATTTGAAGGTAGCATTATAAATGCATCAAAAAAGAATTTTTTGCACGATGGTTTTTTTGTACATTGCGATTCACATATAGGGCTTTACCGATTTACCGATTTTTTAGAAATAAATTCTGGTGAACTGCCAATTAGTTATGCAGAAGAAGCCGTAGATACCGCAGTAAAACAGATGAAAGATTTGGTTGTATATAACCCTGCCAGACTTGTGCAAAAATCAAAATATTCAAAAGCAACCGATCTTTTAGGCGATATAGACCTTGCAATAAGAAGCCGTTGGATGTTTCTCGTTTACCAACCAAAAATAGATATAGCAACAGGCAAAATTCAATCTGTGGAAGCTCTCATAAGATGGAATCACCCGGTGAAAGGTTTTGTGCCTCCGGGTATGTTCATTCCTCAGGCTGAACAAAGCACTCTAATAGAAAACATAACCGACTTTGTTATTAAGCAAGCTATTTTGCAATTAAAGCTGTGGCAGAGAAGCGGCATAGATGTTAATATTGCAGTTAATGTTTCTACCTATAATCTATTGCAACCAAATTTTGTGAATAAGGTTTTGAATTTGCTACAAGAAAATAAATTGGATACTGAAAATTTGGAAATTGAAATAACCGAAGGTTCTTTGATTACAGATTTCCAGCATGTTTTAAATGGGCTTAAACGTCTTCACGATGCTAGCATTAAAATTGCTTTGGACGATTTTGGTACCGGATATTCCTCGCTCCAATACCTGCAAAAACTGCCTATAGATTTTTTAAAAGTGGACCAATCTTTTGTTCGCAATTTGGAAACGAGTAAACAATCAAAAGAAATTGTGAAAGCCATAGTGGATTTGGCGCATACAATAAATATAAAAACCATAGCCGAAGGAATAGAAACTATGTCGGACTATGATTATTTAAACAGCGTTGGCTGTGATATGGGGCAAGGATTTTACATGTCTAAGCCTCTTACATCAAATGCTTTTGTTTCTTGGTATTCAGAAAATAATGGAGTGTTTAAGAAGAGTTGAGAGTGGAGAATTGAGAGTTGAGAGTGGAGGAAAGTTTATTTGCAAAAATCAAGGAGCAGGCTCTGTTTGCAGTGCTTTTAGATCCGGATTCTTCGGAAAATGATGTTTTTTTGGAAACAGGAAGAATGGCTTTTGAATCCAATGCAGATTTAATTCTCGTTGGAGGTTCTTTAGTGGACAATGTGAATTTGTCTAAAAAAATTGAGGAATTAAAAAATATAGTCAATATTCCAGTGATTTTGTTCCCAGGCGGTGCCTCACAGGTTGTTTCGGGTTTTGATGCTATGCTTTTTACTTGCCTTGTAAGTGGGAGAAATCCGCAATATTTAATAGAGGAACAGTTAAAAAGCGGCTTAATTGTAAAAGCTCTTGGTCTAGAAACACTACCAACAGCATATATTCTCATAAACAGTGGGCCAGCAACCGCGGTGGAATTTATTTCAAATACTAGAGCAATTCCAGCAAACAAGCCAAAGATAACAATGGCTCATGCAATAGCCGCAGAGCTAATGGGTATGCGCTGGGTTTATTTAGAAGCGGGCAGCGGAGCAGATAGCCCCGTTCCATTGGAGCATATAATTATGACACGCAAAGCAACCAACTTGACTATAATAGCAGGTGGAGGCATCACCACTCCCCAAGATGCAAAAGCAAGAGTTAAAGCTGGTGCGAATATGATAGTTACAGGCACAATTTGGGAAAAAAATATGGATGCAAATTTAATGAAAGAATTTGCAAAAGCGATGCATGTCAATTAAAACTCAAAACCTATCCGTTGGTTACAAAAAGCCTTTGATAGAAAATTTATCATTTGAAATTTTTGGCGGCTTAACTTGTTTAATTGGATCAAATGGCAGTGGAAAAAGTACTCTGTTGAAAACAATGGCTGGATTAATAAAACCACTTGCAGGTTCAATTTTTGTTTTTGAAAAAGATTATTCAACAATAAGTGCAATGGATTTAGCAAAACTAATAGCTTTTGTGCCAGCTAGATTTCCCGCCGAAACTAACATAAAGGTTTTTGATTTTGTTGCTCTTGGCAGAATTCCACACACAAATGCTTTTGGTAAATTGGAAAAAAGTGATTTTGAAAAAGTACACTCTGCAATGGAACAAGCAGAGGTTGCTCATTTTGAAAAACGCAGGGTGAGTAGCTTGAGCGATGGCGAAAAACAACGTGTTGCGCTTGCAAAAGCACTTGCTCAAGACACGAAAATCCTCCTTATGGATGAACCCACCGCATTTTTAGATTACCAACACCGCATAAAACTTTTTGAATTTTTAACCGAAATGAGAGACAAAATCCATTTGGTATCAACTCATGAATTAGATTTGGCAAAACGGTTTACAGAGAGCGTTTTACATTTACACACGCCCTGCTAGCAAAAGCACCAACAATACATAAAACTGCGCAGAACACAAATGTGAATTTCCAGCTCTGCATAAAATTTTCAAAATTTTCTGGAATTATTTGGGAATTGCCAATAAAAAGCGAAATAGACATCATAGCAATGCCCATGCTGAATGCTTGCCCCGAAAGCCTCATGGTTCCAACTGTGGCAGATGCCTGACTAATATGCTTTTTTTCCACAGAACCCATAATTACCTTTGTATTTGGGGCACCAAATAAGCCAATCCCAAGCCCTAAAAGCAAAAGCATAATTACTATGAAAAAAATCGAACTATCCAATCCCGCAAAAACAAGCCCAAGCAAACCAATTGCATTTAAACCCATTCCAATCATAGATATTTTGGATGGTTCAAATTTATCTGCAAGCCTGCCGGCAAAAAGAGCCGCTATTGATTGTACCACAGCAGACGAAACCAAAACTAAACCAGCGGCTCTGGCATCAAAGCCGCGCACAAACTGCAAGTAAAGACTCAGCACAAAAAAAGAAGCCGTTGTTGCCGCATAACTGAAAAATGTTGCAATGGATGCCAAGGTAAATACCTTGTTGCCGCCAAACAAGCGCACGTGGAATACAGGATCTTCTTTGTGCTTTTCATAATTGTAAAAAAATACAAATAGCAAAATTCCAACAAGCACAAGAAAAAAGGCATAAATATCGGGGAACTCAGAAAATCCAAAAATAAAGCAAAACACCGCAAACCCGTAAATAAAGGAACCTCTTTTGTCAAAATGCTTGCTGCTGTCTTCTTTCCACTCGTTCTTAATAAAAAAAGGCACGCTAATTGCTTGAGCAACGAGTATTGTCCCTGGTATGTAAAACACGCTTTCCCAGCCAAAATAATGCGTTAAAATTCCACCCAAAAAAGGCCCAACGGCAAGAGCCATATAAACAACCGAGGTTAAAACCCCCATTGACTTGCCGCGCTCGCTCGCTTCGTATGTAGAAGACAATATTGCCAAATTAGTACCAAAAATCATTGCGCTACCAAGCCCCGCAAATACCCTGAAAATAATTAGCGAAGCAAAATCCCAAGCCCAAGCGCAGGCAACAGAAGATGCTCCAAAAAGCGCAACTCCAAGCAAAAACACCTTTTTTCTGCCAAACAAATCGGCAATTTTCGCAAAAGGAACCTGAAAAACAGCCGTTGCTATTAAAAAAGCCGAAGTTACCCACCCCAGCTCTTTTGCATCCAACCCAAAAGCCTGCGCAAGCTCAGGCAGTGCCAAATTAAGTGATGAACCCATATAGGGAACCAAGAAAGAGGTTATGCTCAGAGTTATTAGAACTGCGAATTTATTGTTTGGCATATTTACTTGCTTAATATATAAAAATGTTATTTTAAAAAAAATTACAGTCTCAATATTTTTTATTCTTTTCCCATACCCAAGCCGTTTCAACAATGTCATATATATTATATTTAGGATTAAAATTGAGAATTTCCTTTGCATAGTTATTGGAAGCTACCAAAGCAGGAGGATCGCCTGGTCTTCTATCTGCAAATATTGCTGGAACTTTCATGCCAGTTACTTTTTCGCACGCCTGAATTATTTCTTTAACAGAAATACCAATACCAGTTCCAAGATTGATATATTTGCTTTCACCGCCGGACAATAGCATTTCTAATGCGTTTCTATGCGCAACCGCTAAATCGCACACATGAATATAATCTCGTATGCAAGTGCCATCGGGAGTTTCATAATCGGTTCCGAAAATATGTATCGAATCTTTTTCTTTGGTTAAGGTTTTTAGCACAAGCGGAATTAAATGGGTTTCTATTTTATGGCTTTCACCTATGTTTCCATTGGGATGTGCTCCTGCGGCATTGAAATAACGCAATGCTATGTATTTCAGGTTGTAAGCCTTGCCGTAATCAGATAAAATTCTCTCTACCATTACCTTTGAAGCACCATACGGATTTATTGGGTTTTGTGGATGTTGTTCATCTATTGGCGTATAAATAGGAATCCCATAAGTTGCACAAGTGGAAGAGAAAATGAAGTTTTTTACATTATATTTAAGCATTGCCGATAAAAGATTAATTGTGGCAGCTGTATTATTTTTGTAATATTTCTCAGGATTTTGTACTGATTCACCTACGTACGCATAAGCTGAAAAATGCATTACTGCATCTATTTTATGGTTCTCAAATATTTCATTCAATGCACTACTGTCATTAATATCCCCACAAACAAAATCATTGCCACAAACAGCTTCTTTGTGTCCTTCGGATAAATTATCATAAACTATAACATAATAACCATTTTCGTTCAAATCACAGACAACGTGAGAACCTATATATCCTGCTCCGCCAACAACTAAGATGGTTTTTGGGGTTTGCTGCTTGTTTTTCATAGAAGAAATGTAGAAAAATTTTCTACATTCCTTTTATGCGCAAACTACATCAAAATCAAATTTTGGATTTACTTAAAACTCTAGACAAGGTTATAGATGAAATTAAGCGTTTGTTGAAGAATAATCAAATTCCAACGGCAATTAATCTTTTGGCAGATTGCCAAGATAGTGCCATCAATGTTTGTGGATTTATAAGGGAAATGCACAGCGAAGGCACCAAAACCGAAGGCTTGCTCATAGAATTTTCTGAACTGCTTTACAAAGCAAGCACAGAAATAAACAACGAGAAAAACCCAAACAAGTTTGCAGATAAATTCAAAGACAAACTGCGCATTATTAAAAATAGCGTGAATAATGAACTAAAACCGAATAAAATTGAGATAGCTTTTTTCCCTTACAAAGCCTCTATGTGGGATTGCCTTGAAAGCATTTACCTCGCCGCAAAAGAAGACCCTGCTTGCGATGCTTATGTTGTGCCTATCCCCTATTACGACCGTTTGCCGGGTGGTACATTTGGGCAAATGCACTATGAAGGCAAAGAATACCCAAGCAATATTCCAGTTGTAGATTGGCAAGCCTACAATGTAGAGGAGCACAAACCAGATATTATTTTTGTGCATAATCCTTATGATGATAGCAATTATGTAACGAGCGTTCATCCGAATTTTTATTGCAAACGGCTGAAGAATTTAACCGACTGCTTGGTATATGTGCCGTATTTTGTGTGTGCAGGAGAGGAAATTCAGGAACATTTTTGCGCATTGCCGGGCACTATATATGCACACAAAGTGATTGTGCAATCGGAGAGCATAAGGCAAAAATATATTAAATATTTCAAGGAATTTGAAAAAAAGAATAATTGCCGAGCGGTCTTTGGCAAACCAGAAGATAAATTCGTGGCACTTGGCTCTCCAAAATTCGACAAGGCTATAAACTCCAAACCAAAAGATTTTGCACTCCCGCCAGAATGGCAGCGGTTGATTATGAAGCCGGACGGCACAAAAAAGAGGGTGTTTTTTTACAACACAACCATAGGCGCAATTTTGGAGGGCAATGAAAAGTATTTGCAAAAAGTTCGCCATGTTTTGAGTGTATTTCGCGATGCGCAAGATGTGGTTTTATGGTGGCGCCCGCATCCACTGAATGAGGCAACTTACCAAGCCATGCGCCCTAGACTGCTTGATGAATATGAGCAAATAATAGCAGATTACAAACGTGAGTGCTGGGGCATTTTTGACGACAGCTCCAATTTGCACCGAGCCATAGCGTGGAGCGATGTATATTACGGGGACGGAAGCTCGGTGATGGCGATGTTCGATGCAGTGGGAAAGCCAGTGGTGGTGCAGATTGTGGATGTGAGGGAAGGTTTGGGGGATAGTCCACTTTTTTCCAGATTTTCCCTTGTCAACAACGAAATTTTGTTTTGTGCAGCTCGTTTTAATGCGTTATTCAAAATGAATAACGAGACTTGGGAACCTGAGTACATTGGTAGTTTCCCTTCTTTATATGAACGTTCAATATATCATATAGGAACTATGCATAATGGAAATTTATATTGTACTTCATCTAATATAAACGAATTTGCGGAATACAATATTCAGAAAAATACTATGTCTTTAATTAAATACGAGCGTACAAAATTTAATAAAAATAATGCTTATGATTTTTTTAGAATTATAAGTTATGATAAATATATATTTTTTTTACCATATTATTATAATGCAATTATGAGATTTGATACGGAATCGAAAGAAATAAATTTTATTGATGATTGGGTTGAACCTTTAAGTCGATTAACTACGGATGAGAAACAACCTTTTTGTGTCACACAGCTCAAAATAACCCAAAATACTATTATGTTCGCCTCTCTTAGAGCAAATGCTGTGGTAGAGTTTAATATGGAAACTCTTAATTCTAAGGTTTATGAAGTTGGGCAAAAGGGTTATCAGTATAACGGTATATGTTTTGATGGAAAAGATTATTGGCTTTCTTTATGGAATAATGGACATATTATAAAATGGAATCCTGACGTTGGTGTTATAAAAGAATTCACAAATATTGCAGAAGGAAATTTCTATGAAAACCGTATTTGTTTTTGCCCTATTATATTTTGTGAAGGATATGTTTGGTTGTTTCCTCATTATTCAAAACAAATGTTTAAGATAAATGTTAAAACTGATGAAGTTTCTAAAATAAAAGAACTAGAACCGAACTTTGTAGAAGGTGAATCTCGGATACATCCAGCCGCATACACCATGACACAAAATATTGGCAGTATAATTTATGCTTATGCTGGTAAAGATGGTACTTTTATAGAATATGATTGCAAAACACAAAAGAAACGTGAGAAAATGATAAAATATTCCCAGTCTGTAATGGAGAAAATAAAACTAGTATTGCAAAAATATTTTCTTTACAAGGATATGGCAAAATGTCAAAAAGTAACGGATTGTTATTATCATGAGCAACCTATTTTTGCATTGTCTGATTATATCAACGGTGAAATAAATAATTATAATCCTACTAAAAAGCAGCTTTTTAGCATTATGAATAGCAATGCAGATGGTACGGCGGGGAAAAAGATATTTGACTTTTTGAAATAAAGAGCGGTTTGAATGAAGCTTTGAATTTCTTTGGCAACGACAACGAAATTTGAGATTAAGACTGCGTGGGAATTTGTCTGCCCCAACACGCTCAGTTGAGCCTTTGGCTTTGAGTTTGTAAATATTTTACATCTTCCAAAAAGTCACCCAAATTCTTTTTTGTCTGGCGACAAAAGAAAATTCATTGCCTAATTCAAGCAAAAATTCCTGTAAATTACTGATTATAGCATTTTCTAAATCTTTTTCATAATACGCATATTACTATATTAATCGTATGCCTAACATAGTACCTTGCCTTATTTGTGGTAAAACAAACTTTGTAAAAAGAGATGGGAAAGTGAGAGATAACCCACAGCATTTGAATGTTTTACCTATTGGAATCGTTGGTTATTTTTTTCTCAATACATAAATCATTTGGTCAGAAAATCCTTTTTCGTCTATGACTTTTTGCACATCGTTGCCGATGTCCATAAGATCCGAATATAATTTCATTTCAGATATCTTTCCAAGTAGCATTGTACTTGTTAATATGTCTGTATAGCCTTGCCCAAATCCCCATGTAGCCACTAGCTTAAACTCTTCCCCTGCCATAAATTCTATCGCCTCATCTGAAAAAATTTGTAAATGAACTGGAGGAACTATATGTCTATACGTTAATTCAGGGCTTACCAAATTTACAAAAGAAGCAAGTGATGGATGCCTAGGAACTTCTATTACCAGATACGCACCACTCTTCATATAACGTTTATAAAAATCTACCGTTTTATCTGGTTTTTCTATATGCTCTAAAACATTCATCATTGATACAATATCAGCTTTGCAAATAATTTCAATGATTTCGTCAGGCGTATTTTCAGGGTTGATAAATCCTTTGATTATTTTTAAACCTTTATCTAACCCAAATTGTATCTCTGCGGAATCAATTTCTATGCCGATTCCTTCAATTCCATGATAATTTTGTTTTAAACCTGTCAAGATTTCTCCTACGCCGCATCCAACATCACACCAAAGGCAATGATTATGCCATTCTATTGCCTCAGAAATGAATTGGATTTTTGGTACCGCTATTGTTTCAACTCGTCTATAAAATACTTCTTCATTTAAATATATCATTGATGCTTTTGATTCATTTTGTTCATACAATTTTTTAACATCAGGGATATTTAAAAGTATTATTGATTTACAAGTAATACATTGTACATATTCATATCCATGTACATTTGTAAATTTTGAAAAATTTTTATTATGGCATATCCTGCACTCGTAATTCAGTTTCTCATTAAACCGTACCAAATTTTCTCGCGAAAATTCTGAATTATTCTGAATCATTTCTTTTATTTTTACTATGTCTCTTTTCAGAAACCGCATATCAACATTTTTACCATATTTCTGCAACATTAATAACCTCAAATTTAATACCTTTTGAGTTATTAATATAGAAATACTATAAAATATATTCTCTCATAAATGCTTTCAAAATAACCCAATCGCTTAGATCATCTAATTCTGTTGCGATATATTCAGGCATTTCATAAATCCCAATTTTGCCACATTGTATCCTTTTCTGCACCGCAGTTTTATATTCTTATTCTGTATGGATTTACTGCCACCACGAGCGGGAATAATGAAGATAACATCACCTTTTTCACTTTCAATTGCAAGGCTAATTATAGATATTTAAATCCAAAAATAGCTTGAGTTTTAAGCAAGCACGGAATATTACGAATGACAGGATACATTATGTGCGATTGCGGTGCAAAATAAATTTCCCCATAATCAATTAATTTTGTTTTTGTAATGGGACATTGAAAAATATCATCACTTTCTTTTTTATAACTGTTACTTGATTTTTCTATTACTATCACAGAAGTTGGATTAAGTGGATTTATAGAATATTCTAAAAGTTTTCTCTTAATTATATTATATCCAAGCATTTTTGCCGTACTGGCAATATGTATTGCATAGCCATGGCTTTCCATACGAATTTTTGCTTCATCACTGGCTAGTTCATAATCGGGTTCGAATAATACAAGGTAATTTTTTGTAATTCTATAAAGTTCCTCCAATATAAGTTTTTCATTACCACCATTAGGTTCTATTGAATGCGAAGTATAAACAACATCAATTGAGTTATCACAAAGAGGAATAGAAGAAAAATCAGCAACGAAAAAATTGGGATTATTTTTTATATTTTCTTTTAAAAAATCCATTCCTACTTTTAATCTTGACCATGATATATCAAAACCGTAACTATTCTTCAAAGGGATATCTAAATTTCCGATAACTTGCTTAAAAGTAGTAGCTTCTCCAACTCCACATTCTAAAATTGTTTTAAAACCCCCCAGAAGCTTTAATTCGTCGGAAAGTTGTTTTGCATAAGTATTTATATTCTTAGGATTTTTTTTATATCCATCAACATAAGTTCCTGACTGATATTCATAACTAATTAATATAGCTTCTTTTGAGTTATAAACATTTTGTTCTAATTTTCTAAGAAATTGAGCAATATTACCACCTTCTTCCCATATTTTTTCTACTTGATTTAAAACTTCTACACTAAACATAATACACTCCTATTTAATACCTTTTAATTTAATATAGAAATATTATAAAATATATTCCTTCCAAAATAACCCAATCGCTTAGATTATCTAATTCTGTTGCGGTATATTCGAGTATAACGCTACCATATCAGTTGTATTTTTGGTTTTCTTTTCTACTCCATATCATTCGTGAAAAAGAGAATACTTACCAACCTTCATCGTTTTATCATTGGTATAAAGCAATGCATCGGATCTATCATGTATTTGGTCACAAGTTCTGCATGGCAAGTCACTCTTCAAAACCCGATTATTTTTGTGAATATCTTGTATTTCAGCGACTTTATCACTACTTATAATTTGTGACAATAACTCCGATTCTATATTGCCAAGTATAAGTTCATTATTAACACTAAAACAGCACAAGGATACCATACCGTTTGCTCTTATAACTAAATTATCCAATTCCAATGCTCTGTGACATGGTTTTATATTTGTACTTTGCGGAGCATCTCCCTTTAAACCAGCCCAGTTATGTGGACTCCAAATGTCAATTTGATCTGTTTTAGGTTCATAATATAATTTCCAAGCCTCTAATTCATCATGATTTATACCCAAATCTAAAAAACTAAGTGTCGTGTAAGGCCTATCACTACGATTTAAATAGTTATCAATATTCCTAAAAATATCTTCATATTTTAAAACACCGCCATGAACTCTTTCGTATGTTTTTTTTGAAAATCCATAGTTACTTATTTTAAATTTATTCACATATTTACAAATCAAGTCCATATTTTTAGAATTTAGCAAATGCCCTGTTGCTGTAACCCCAATTTTAACACAAGGATAATTTTCTTTTAAGTGAATAAGCCTTTCTTCAAATTTAGTATCCATAAGAGGATCTCCTAATCCACTAAATACAAAATTTATAACACCTAATTCTACGGCTTCAAAAATCGCTTTTTTATAAAGCTGCATTGACATTTCGCCATAGTAGTATTTTATCTTACCCCTAGGGCACATTATACATTTGGCTCCGCATAACGAAGTATTTTCTACTACAATGGATTGTATTTTTTTAAGAACCTTCATTAATAACCTCAAATTTAATACCTTTTGAGTTATTAATATAGAAATATTACAAAATAGACTCCTTTACCTGAATCTATAAGTTCAAGGATTATCAATATGAATTAAGAGTTTATATTGCATCCAATTAAATTTTCTATTTTCTTCTAGAAGTACTTTCGCTTCCCTTTATTATATCAAATTTTTGTTTTCTGTTTTCACAAAGGAGGTTATTATGCCCGAAAAGACCGCTACTATTGCAAGCAAACTCAAGCCTGTAAGGTTTGCCCCGTTCTTTATTGACTGGACTTTTAAAAGCGTGCTCGGCAAAAGAGGAGGCGAGTCTCTGCTCATGGCTATCATAAATGATTTTCTCGCAAGGGTTCTTCCGCACCCACTCAAGAAAATCAAGTATCTGCCAACAGAGCGTCTGGGGGTGGCTCCAAAGAGCAAAAAGGTGATTTTTGATATTCTCTGCGAAGATAGTGCAGGCGATGTTTATCTTTTGGAAATGCAGAACGCCAAGCTCAAAACTGGAGATGACAGAATAAGATTTTACATAGCCCGTATCCAATCTGAGGGACTCAGTTCCGGGGCTAAAAGCTATCGGCTGCCAAGCAATTTTTTTATTGGAATATTGAATCACAAAAGAAACGACAGCAAGTTTTACTTTACCGAGGAAGGCTGGTACAATTTGCAAACCAAAGAACTTGCGAACAAAAAGGAGTTCAAGATATTCG